>Ga0116148_1001613_pt1 | contig 24087 bp, 18 predicted proteins | sample AD_UKC055_MetaG_FD_89786 | JGI IMG/M metagenome (GOLD analysis project Ga0116148, IMG submission 89786) | Active sludge microbial communities of municipal wastewater-treating anaerobic digesters from USA - AD_UKC055_MetaG | ecosystem: Engineered > Bioreactor > Anaerobic > Digestate | place: USA... | reverse complement strand
TCGCGCCGACCGTCATGCGTAACTACCTGGTCGACGTGGAGGACCGGGACAAGTCGGGGAGCTTCGCCGCCCTGCTTGAAACGGCCCGGTCGCTCGGCGCGGAGATCGGCCCGAGCGGCTACCTTGCCTATCCCTGGTATGTCGGCCCCGCGCACCGCGCAGGGCGGGTCGTGTTCGTGTACACGATCGACAAGACCTGGCACTTCCTGCTCTTCACTTTCTTCGGCATAGACGGCATGATAACCAACCGGTGCGATTCATACATCGAGTTCCTTGGCCGCACCGTGCATGCGCACCCGGCAGAGCTGCTGATGCCTTACCGGTAGACGTGCTGCATGCGGGTTGTTATGCAACACCTCAAATAAATAAGCCGGGACCCCCCGGCTGTAAAAAAAACCGGACGCAGGAAGAAATCCCTTCCCGCGTCCGGTGGAGTATTGGGTGCCTTACAGCGGCAGTGATATGATGTATTTCATCTGCGGTCAGTTTACCGAAAGGATCGTTACTTCCACCCTCCTGTTCTTCTCGGGGGCGCCGGCCAGGGGCTTGGAACACCCGTATCCTTTCGCGACGAGCCGGTCCCTGCTGATGCCCTGGCTGACCAGGTACCCGTACACGGCCTGCGCCCTTTTCTCGGAGAGCGAGGCATTGTACGACTCCTCGCCCGTGGAATCGGTATGGCCGCCGATCTCGATCTTCATCCCGGGATTTACCTGCATGAGCCGCGCCAGGCGCGACAGCTCGGCCCGGGTCTTGTCGTAATCGAATACGCTGTCGCTGTTGAGCCTGAAGTAGAGGTTATTCAGTATCATGGACGCTCCCGCCTCGATGGGGACCAGCTCGATGTCGCGGATTATGGCGTCATACTTCTTTACATCCGCAAGGTCGAGCCGCGCCGAGTACATGAGGTATCCCTTCCTGCTGATCGACAGCTCGTACACCTTCCTTTTGTTCAGGACGATGAAGTACTTGCCGTCTTCGCCGTTGCTCGAGAACACCTGAGTCCCACCGGTCTGCACGTCGGTCACACGGATCTCCGCGCCGATGGCCTTTGACGCGTCGTTCTTGTCCGTCACGGTGCCCGCGATCGTGATGATCGAAGAGCTCTTCATCTCCGCCGGGAGCTTCGCGGTCCTGATGCGGTACACGAGCCGGCCGCTCCGCTCCTCGGGGTGCGAATAATAGATAACGTCGCCGGACGCCGGCACGGAAACGATCCGGTCGTCATACTTCGTGTTGATCTCGTCCCCGAGGTTGACCGGCTCGCTCCATGCGCCTCCGCTCATCATCTCGGTCTTGTACAGGTCGTACCCGCCGCGGCCGCCGGGCCTGTTGGAGGCAAAAATGATCGTCGTGCCGTCCGCCATGATGATCGGGGCGAAATCGGAGTACTCGGAATTGACCGGCGCCGGCATGCGGACCGGCTCGGTCCACTGCCCGTTCACCTTGATTGATCTGAAGATACAGAACCTGTCATTGCCTTTCTTCTCGTCGCATTCGCGGGTAAAATAGAGTGTTGTGCTGTCCGGTGAAATCGACCCGAACCCTTCATACCCGGCGGTGTTGACCGGCGCGCCCATGTTCACCGCGCGCCCCCACAGGGCCTTGCCCCGTTTGGCGATCCAGAGGTCCACATCACCCTTCCCCCCCTTCTGGTCGGATGTTAATAGAAGATTGTTCTGGTCATAGGTGATGAAGGGGCCGGCCGTGTTCATTTTGGTATTGGCGAATAGAAGGGGCACCGGCGGCGTCCATCCAAGATTGGTCTTGAACTTGACGACGCAATCGTACTTGCCGGGATTCTCATGATCAGATTGAAATATGAGCATTTTGCCGTCCGGCGAGACGGTGGGGCTGTGCTGGGAACGGTTCGCGTAATTGTATCCGCATGACGTCACTGCAACCGCCAGGAACAGAATAACCCCGAAAAGGAACCCATTGTGAAGCTTATGTGTGTGTTTAAGCATGATAAAACTCCTTCCTTTAAAAATTAGCAACACGATTCCCGTGTTGCATGGTTAAGAACATACACCATCCGGAAGGGGTTTTCTTATCAATTTCACATATCGAACAATTCGGTTATTGCCGATTTTACAGGCTGTGGAAATGGTGAGGCCCCTGCGGGGGCAAAATTAAAAGGAGGGGGTACCACCGCGGGTACCACCCCCCGCGCCGCCCTACCGCCCGGGTATGGACAGGAAGGAAGAAAGGACCATGACAATAATTTTCAGCCATCACCAGGGAATTATTGATAAAATCAATGATACGATACAGATTATTCTTAGTTTTGGTGTTGATGCAGCACTATCAGAACATAAGATTGATTCGGCTAAAATATTACAACAATCACTTGAAGGTAAAATATAATATGTTGCTAATTGCAATAAAAGCGACGCTGGTTTTTAAAATCGGAATATTGATAAATTAAATGGGATTAATTTTACAATCACTGAGGACATGTATATTCACGATCTATTGAAGGTGGAGGATGTATTTTGAATATTATATAATAAATTATAAATATAATAAAATTGTTCCAAATATTATTAAAAGAAAATTAAAAATAAGCAAAACAACTATCACACGTCTTTTCTTAATCGTTAACAAGTATAATGAAATTACAATAGAAATTCCTATGCCTACAATAAATAGAGTTGTTGTTACAATAAATATTTTTCTTAAACTAAATAGTCCTAGAACTACACCTGGCGAACCATTTCTATAACTATTACATATATATATGTATAATATAAATGGAATAATTAAAATGAATATTGACAAGCAGGTAATCAATAATGAAATGTTTAGCATTTCCGTTTGAGGTAGTTTAAATAATTTCATATTATTATTTGTTAAATTTCTTCTGAGCTAATTGGTATCAATATAATGATCGTAAATTTCAAGCCCCCTGTCCATTGTTTTTTATGTTGAAATTTGTTATTCGATCTCCCAGGATAGTTCAGATGCCTCGACAAGCTCGGCACAAGTAAAGCGCTTTGTGTCCCGTTAGCCTTTAGTGAAGAATGAGGAGTTTACCGGATATTTATAGATTAAACAAGCCGGGGTGAAGTATGGAAAATTTTAATTATGATTCGTATTGTGGAATATATTGTGGTTCCTGTGATATTTTAATATCATATAAAACGGGAATTATGCGTAAACTGGCAATTTTTTGGAATGAATCCACTGTGAGGAAATTTCAAAAAATCACCGGAGCCGTTCAAACAAATCAACCTTATGCTGTTCAATGTCATGGTTGCAAATCAGATCAATTGTTTATAAATTGTTCCAGCTGTAAAATCCGGGAATGTGCTATTAATAAAAAGGTTGAACATTGCTTTGAATGTGCAGAGTATCCCTGTAAATATATAAATAATTTTCAAAAAGGAGACGTTGTTTTATCACATTTAAAAAATAACCGTGCGAATCTTGAATTCATTAAAAAAAATGGAGTTCAAGCTTGGCTGGCTGATCAAGAAAAAAAATGGCAGTGTCCGGATTGTAGCACAAGCTTTTCATGGTATACTCCAAAATGCGAGAACTGCGGAAAAGATCTCAAGGGAAAATCCAAATCTTTTTCTTTGTTTAAATCGTCCCTTATGAAATTAAGCATTTATTTAGCACCGAATAAAAAAAAAGGAAAAGTAAATGTCCGCAGTAATGGCAGTGGATGAATGGCACCTCTGATAGGCACGGGTTTAAACCCGTGCCTATCAGAGTATGCTTACTACCGCCTGCGGTTGGCGCAGAAACACGGGCCGGGAAATCTCACGGGAGAGGGTAACCATGAAAAAAGGGAAAGAAGGACATGTATACATGAGGCTGGACAGGATGAAGAAAATATCCGGTGGGGCCGCGAAAAAGGCCAGGAGCCTGGGGGCGCACCGGAAGGTCGCCCTCGCGTATCGGTCGCGGAGGCTCGTGTTCGGCGTCATCCTCCTCTGCGTCGCCGCCTGGTTCGCGAACAAGCACCTCGCCGCCCGCGACGTGGAACCGAAGTGCTGGTTCTGCTCCGCCGGCGAGCAGGCGGAGGTCCGGGGCGTGGTGACGAAGACTGAATGCATCTCTTACAGCACCAAGGCCCGCAACAATGAATACCGGGTGGAATACGCGTACACGGTGAAGGGCAGGTCCTACACCGGCGTCGGGTACCAGACGGGGTACATTGTCCTGGAAAAGAGCCCGGTCACCGTCGACTACTCGGTCAAGGACCCGTCCTGCTCATGCATCAGGGACATCCGGTGCGCAGCGGACAACGCGATGTTCACGCTCCTGTTCGGCGTTCCCCTCGTCATTCTCGGCATACCGCTCGTCCTGGGCGGCGCGCGCAGGATCATGCGCGCCCTGTGGGTCATTGAGCACGGGACAGTCGCCGGGGCCTCGGTCGGCACCATCACCCGCAAAACTGAAGCGCATATGACGGGGCGTGTTGGGGTGTGGCGCACCACCATCAGTTGGATCGCCACCTGCAGCTTTACGGACGCTTCCGGGAAGGATTTCCACGTCAAGGTAGGCATGCCCGAGGGCCTGCTGAAAAAGGGGGACGAGGTCAAAATCGTGTACGATCCGGGCATGCCGGAGAACGCGATCGCCATCGGCGCCCTGCCGTGGTTCGTAAAAACCGATCCGCCGCTGTCAAGATGAAGGGAAGGCGCGGCATGCCGTGCCCCTTTTTCAGTAATGAAAATTTTAAGCACCCTGCCCGCTGTTTTTTTTGATACTTGTTATTCGATTACCCGGGATAGTTCAGATGCCTCGACAAGCTCGGCACAAGAAAAGCGCATTGAGTCGCATAAGCCTTTACTGCATGAGAGGCTCTTTCCTGTATATTAAGGACCGCCATTGTCATAAAATAGTCCACCCGAGAAATACAGAACGTAGCTGCCTGCATCCGCATCGCTGGTGATGGTAACGGTGGCAGAATAGGTAGCATTGGATGTAGCATCGTTGTAATACGCAACATCAAAGAATTGCTGATCACCTGGATTAATTACCCGGGGAGTTAAAGAAAAACTAAAATAATTACTTGTCCCGCCGGGTGGAGTGGACGGGTCCGGGGAATACACAACATTTACACTGGTGATTGTCACGGCGGTGTTGCCCTGGTTGCGGATGTTCAATGTCAGCGTGGTGTATGGACTGCAGCCTGAATAACCCCAGCATACACTGAGCCATGATGAGGATTCCCTTGGCAGAAGCGTGCTATTTCTGTATAGATTGATAATTTTAGTTGCGGGAGAATTCCCCGTTAGATTGAGAGTGAAGGTCGGGTTTGCCGGATCATCGCTGACGAAAGTAACGGTGGCCGGCAAAGTACCCGGAACCTTGGGATTAAAGGTGATGGAGAAGTCAACGCTTGCTGCCGGGGCGATCGTGGTTGACTCAGGACCGGAGTAGGTGTAGTTGACCGTATCGTTCAGCACGATGCTTGAAATGGCAAGCGTACCGGTGCCGGTGTTGGATACGGTAAACACCTTGGCAGGGCTTGATTGATTGGTCTGAACCGTGCCGAAGTCATATGGCGGGTCATTATTGTTTGCGATGGCAGTCGCGCCGTCAAAGATTCCGATGATTCTTGTTACGGAGGCAGTCCCGCTGAGATTAAAAACGAAGGACCCTGCTGACGGGTCATTGCCCAGTATGGTTAACGTGGCTCCATGGGAGCCGGACACCTTAGGGTAATAGTAGAGGGTGAAATCAGTGCTCCCACCGGGCGGGACCGTGGCGTTAGACGGGCCTGAGTATACGAAGTTGTCAGGGTTCGCTGTATCTGTAAAGGTTATGCTGTCTATGGTCAGGTCTCCGGTGCCGGTGTTGGCGATGGAGAAGGTCCTTAGCGCACTCTGGGTGCCCGTGGTCAGGTTGCCGAAATCGCACGGATAGGGGTTGTCCGCCAGGACGGTGGCGCCTTCCAGCACCTCGATCTGCGGAACCGGCACCTCGTACACCGTGCCGGTGAGGCCCAGGGTGTAGGCCCCCGCGCCGTTGGGGTCGTGGTAGGCGATGTTCAGGGTGTCCCCGTACGTGCCGGCCATTCCGGGGTCGAAATCCACACGCAGGTTTGCGCTGGTCTTCGGCAGTATGGGCCCCGGCGGTACGGACGTGAGCGTGAAGGCGGTGCCGTTGTCGAGGTCGAAACCGTCCAGGTACAGGTTCGCCGTGCCCTTGTTCCATATTTTCAGGATGCAGTAGGAGCTTGAGCCGATGTCGTAGCTGCCGCCGTCCGGGAGCAGCGTCAGTCCCTGCCAGACCTCGATCACGGCCCGGTCGATCTCCGTGCGCTCGCACGCCACGGTCACATTGAAGGGGGAGTAGTCCTCGCCCGTGTTGATGGATACCAGGGCTGCGCGGTACCCGTCGTTCACCTGTACCGTCGCGAAGGTCACGGTAAATGTCGTTTCCGAGCCGGGGTTCAGCAGCACCGGACAGGCGATGCCGCTTATGGAGAACCGGTCCGCGTACCTCCCGCCAAGCGTTACGCCCTCGATCGTGAGGTCCACCGCGCCCCTGTTCCGTGCGGTAAGGGTTATGCTCCGGGGCGCGTCTTCCAGCGTAAGCCCCATGTCGATGAGTTCGCCGGGATTGACGGGGGCGCCGTTATAGAGCAGGGTCAGCTCGGGGAGGGGTTTGCCCGGTTGCAGGAGGATCATGTCCAGCCGGTTCTTGATGTCGGATATATCGTCGCCTAATTCGCCGAGCATGCTGTCGCATGAGGTCACTGTGCTGAGAGATAAAAAAAGCAGGATTGAGAATGCTGTTTTTAGGGCATTGCTGCGCAGGATTGATCTGATGTTCAAAATAAGAAATGAAAGCATGTATCCACACCAATGGACAACCAATAGTCAGGATATCAGGCAAGAGAGTATTATTCAAGGAAAAAATAATATGCCTGACCGGGAGTTTATGCTGCAGCGTAACTGTAAATATTTTATTAAAATGATTTGCAAATAACAGAGTTTATACTAATAATACATATTGGGTGACACGTGGAATGATAATTTATATATACATATAAAATATTTTTGTTATTAATAGGTCAGGTTAATTTAAACACACCGTCCACCGCTTTTTGTGTTGATACTTGTTATTCGATCTCCCGGGATAGTTCAGATGCCTCGACAAGCTCGGCACAAGTAAAGCGCATTGAATTGTATAAGCCTTTACTGCATGAGGGGCTCTTTCCTATATATTGAAAAAACACTCCTACCCTCCGTGTCACTGTGCCTCTGTGGTAAATCCTTGAAGAGCGATGGTGACTATCACGCCATCTCCCTATATTCCGTCGGCGTCTTCCCCACGACGCTCTTGAAAACGCGGTTGAAAGTGGTGAGGCTCTCGAATCCCACGGCAAACGCTATTTCGATGATCTTCTCATCCTTCTCTGACAGCTTCGCGGCCGCGTCCTCGATCCTGAGCTTGTTGATATAGTCGTTTATCTTGTATCCGGTATATTTTTTAAAGAGCGTGCTCATGTAGTTGGGATTCAGGCCCACGGCCGCGGCGAGCCCTTCCCGCGACAGGTCTGAGGTGTAGTTTTCCTTTATAAACTGTATTATCTTCTCGAGCTTCTCCTGCGTCGTTTCGCTGATAACCGGCTCCCCGGCCTTCAGCCGGTCATAGAGGTGGTTTATCTCGGCGTTCTTCTTTGTGAGCTCCCTGGCGAACAGGACCACGAACAGCAGAAAAAACACCGGCGAGCAGAAGGTCGCCAGGAGGAAGGTGAACCTGCCGCCAGTCATCGACAGTATCACCTCGACCAGGATCACGAGGCCGCCGCCGACGGAGCTGAACAGGGAGAGCCAGAACTTGTATCCGTCGGGCTTCAGCCGGTTGAGCCTGACGGTCAGCGCCACGGCCAGCGGGACATTGAAGCATATCGTGAGAATGCCCAGCGCGTCCCCCGTGTAATGGGTAAAGGGCATGTCGGCCCGGTAGACCAGCAGGAAACCGAGGAAGTTGAGCACGACCGCGGCCAGGAGGCCCGGCACCAGTATCCTGTTGTAATTGGTGATATAGATCCCGTATATCGACTGTATGATCAGGATCAGGGCGATCGAGAAAAACTGGACCGTTGCCGCATGCATGAACTTGATCACCAGGAAATCCAGGTTATGGAACGGATAGAAGAGCGAGGCGATATAGAAAAAATAGACGATCACGCCGAACGAGCTGTACAGGTATTGCTTTTCGGTCCTGTTCCAGAGGTAAAAAATTGCAAGCACTATGAACGCGAAAAATGACACGATGATGACGGCCATCGGAAGGTAGATATATACCAGGTCACCCACGAAGCGGGCGCGCGAGAAGCTGTCCCTGTCCTGCAGGGTGACCGTTGACAGTATCCCGCCATACTCGTTCGCGAATATGCCGATCCGCACGTGAACCGTGTTGGCGCCCCTCGCGAGGACCCCGGGCGGTATCTCGTAACTGCGGCTGCGGCACATGATGCTGATGTCGCCCGGCGAGCTTGATCCGACGGGCATCCCGTTCACGTACACGCTGTCGGTGTAGTATATCCTGCCCAGCGAAATGCCGTGATAGGCCGATGGGTCTCCCGGCATGTTAAACGCGCCCTTCAGCCAGGCATGCTGCAAGCCCCGGGCGCTGCCGGAGGGGAGCCTGAACGTGGAGGGGATGCTGAAAAGCCGCCAATCGCTCCCGGTGCCGATTTTTTCCAGGGACGGCTCGTCGTCGTAGATGATGCTCCACTCTGTTACGGGGATTGAAGTTGTGTCGCTTTTACAGGACGGGCACAAACAGGCGGCACAGAGCAGGGCGAGAATAATCGGGCCCCGGATTCGCTGCAGGGGGTGCATTGTCATTTCTTCTCCGGCTTCACCGTCAGGAAATACTCGCCGTACACTTCGTGGAAGCTTGACGTGCCAAGGCGCTTTGTCTCCCCGTAATAGAACCCGGAGCGCGGGTCCGTGGAATAGGAATAATTCATGAATATGAGGGAGGTATCAATGCCGAAAAATCCAGACAGCGAGGTTGCGGTCTCCGTCTCGAGTCCCGTCCCCGGAACGCCGAGCAGGAGCGTGTCGCAGCTCCCGCCGAGGGGGACCGGCAGGACCTCGTCTTCTTCCCCGCTTTTCAGACCGGGTATCGCGTAACGGCCGCGGTGCAGCGCTCCCCACTTCCACTCGTCCATGACCGGGCCCGAACCCCTGTTAAACCAGCGCATGGTCTTGAGAAACGCCCGGTCGAAGATCGTGTCCCGGGTCTCGCGGCTGAAGGTGGCCGTGTCGTCAAAGCGGGGAGACCCACCCTCCCTCAGGATCGTGTAAAACTGGGGCACCAGCAGGTCCCAGCGCTCCATTCCGTCCCCGGTCATGTCTTTAAGGTCGTCGCCGTACGCCTCGGACATGAAGCGCCCGAGCAGCATGTAAAAAAGCGATGGCGCGACCGATCCGGGGTCCATGCGGCCGTCCCAGTTCTGAAAATAGATCCTGGCAAGGCGGGACGACGCGACGGGGTTGTCCCCGAGTATCGACAGGAACTCGGGCAGGAACAGGCCCGCAAAGGGCGAATAGGTGTCCGCGAGCACGTTCTCGACGTCCTGGCCGGCAAACCGCTTCTTCCGGTCAAGGAGGGCGTTCAGCCGCCCGCTCCGCTCGTCATCGATGATGGCGTTTTCCCGCACCGCGGCAGGCGCGTCCGCAGTGAAGGAGCTGCCCGCGGCAACGGCGCCGTCCGTCCTTTCGCTGAACGCGGAGAGCTCGGTCATGCCGGTCCAGGCGGCGTCAGCGCCGTGCCTGAGCACGCTGTCGGTCTTCGTCCGGGACGGGACCTGCCCCGACCAGGCGCGGAGCGCCGCGTCATCCGCGCCGAAGAGATACACGCGCGGGAACGAGCGCACGTTCTTCACCAGCGCCCCGGCCTCCTCGATGCTCTTCGCCACCGGAATGCCGAAGAGGGATGCGATGTAATCCTCCCCGAAGACCACCGACCTGACCGTTACCACGAACGAGCCGTATTCCCTGTTCTCGTACACGTCGTTGAGCAGGGGGCCGTGCTCCGTTACGCGCACCGCGCCGGCGCCTCCCGGCCGCTCGAAGTCGAGCCATCCCGCGGCTCCGAGATACTGGTAGGTGTCCCCGCTCCTGACGATCGGTATGGCGATGAAATCCTGCGCGTCAAGGTTCAGCGTGAAGGCATAGAAGGCGATATCGAGATTGGTGCCCGAGAAGATAAAGGGTATGCCCGCGTGCGTGATGCCCTTTATGATCCGGTCCGGCGTGTTGACGTGGAGCGGGTACCAGCCCGGGTAGAGCGGCAGGGGGTCCTCGCAGGAAAAGGCGGTCACGGGATAGCGCTCCTTCACTTTCTGCGCCGGGAGGTAAAAAGCGTACCCGCGGTTGAAGGCGCCGATCCGGTTTTTCACGAGTTTCTTGATCTTCCGGACCGCCTCCACGCAGTCCGCCTCGTCCTCCGGGAAAAAATAGATGAGGTTTTCGGGTATGATGTCTTTCAGGCCGGCGGAACTTTCCTCGCGGGAGAACTGGAAGATCGTCTCCCTGTTATTTAAAAACGCGTTGGACCACTCCCTGAGGAGCAGGATGGCGATACCGTCCTCCGGCGCCCAGTCGCGGGCCACCATGTTCGCGAGGCGCAGGTCGGCGCGGGCCGTGTTGACGCCGTGCGCGTACGCCTTCAGGTAGGAGGCGTACGGCTCTTTCACGAGCTTCATGATGTCCCGCGCGCGGTCCATGAAGCCGATGGCGCGGGAGAGCCTGCCCAGCGCAGGGCCGTCCGCGCCTGCGATATCGCCCGTCTCGGCCGCCGCGATCGCACGGAAATATTCCATCTGGCCGTAGCGGTCCTGCGCGTGCAGGTAACCGATCGCAAAATAAACGTCTTCGAAGTTCTTCGCCTGTACGAGGGGAGTCCCGTTGATATCGCGCTCGAGCACGACATCCGCCGTCACTGCGCCCCGGGTCGTCCCGGCATAGGATATGCGTCCCCGGTAATGGTTCACGAGGAGAACCGCGGCAACGGTCAGCGCGATGGCCGCGGCACAGATTCCCGCTATGATGAGCTTCTTTTTCATATGACCGGCGTATCCCGGAGAGGATTTCGGCGCGGAGGACGCGCTATCCCTTGATCCTGATCGATGCCTTGACGACTTCCAGCCTGGTGTAGTAGCTGTCCAGGAGAGAGAAGAACCTTCCGAAATCGCCGGACACGTCGATTATCGACTTCCCCTTCACCAGCTTCGCCACGGTCTTTACATCGGTGGTATATATGTGGCACTGGACCATGCCTTTTTGCGTTTGAACGTCGGCTATGACGCAGAAATCGTAATCAATGTTCCCGGAGTCCACCACGTCCTTCACAGTCAGCCCGACAAGCTCAATCCTGCGCTTTCCCAGCTCGTCCCGGATAAGCGACTTCATGGCCGGATTGTCCGTGGCCTCGATACGAGCCTTTTCCTCGACAACGCCGTCTATGAGAATGGCCTTCTTGAATGAGCTGCAGGACAGGACGACGACAGCGGCTATGATAAATACGAACAGGTTGATTTTCATGGTGCGGCTCCTCTTTCATAAACTCTCCGGCAGCGGCACCGAGACGCGGGGCCGGCCGGTCAAAACGGAATAATATCGATATTCAACGCCAGTCGGCAAATTTGTCAAATAAATAATAGACTTGTTGTATAACTGCTTATCATAACCGGTTACGAAGCCTGTCATTCCCGCTAACGCCGGAATCCATGCGAAACATATGGATTCCGGCTCTTCGCTGCGCTTCGGCCGGAATGACAGTTGAATCTTGCGACAAGCCTCATGCTCTCTCCCCGGGCAGCGCGGTCATACCGCAAAACACTCCGGGCCGATCTCAACCGGCGACAGGTCCTCGCTTTTAATCGCTTTCGCCATGGCTTCGGCCTGCGGCAGAACGTGTTTCAGGTAGTAGCGTGCGCTCAGGAGCTTGCCGTTGTAGAACGCGGCTTCGCTGTTCTCCTTCATGAAGGCGTCACGCTGCGACCGGTCCGCCGCGTTGACGGAGGCCGCCCCGAACAGGGCGTCGAGTCTCGGCGCGGCCAGGCCGGCCTGCCAGAAGAGGAGCCAGCCCAGCACGATGGTGCCCATCATGTTCAGGAACGGGTAGGCATTCGAGATGGGGACGTAGAACTTGCCCGCCTTCCCGCACCGGGCGAAGAACATGCCCATTTCGCCAAGGAGGTTCACCCCGCCCTGTAAATCAGCGGCAAGATCTTTCAACACGTCAATCCCGCCGTATGTCTGGATGGCTTTGTTCATCTCGCCCAGGAGTGCCATGAAGTTCGCTCCCTTTTTCTGGCCCAGCTTCCTGCCGACCAGGTCCAGGGCCTGGATGCCGTTTGTCCCCTCGTAGATCGAAGCGATCTTGAGATCGCGCAGGTACTGCTCCACGGGATAGTCCTGGCAGTACCCGTATCCTCCGTAGACCTGGATCGCCGTCTCCGCCACCCGGAACCCGATGTCCGAGCAGTAGGACTTGCAGATCGGGGTGAGGACCTCCATGATCCCGTGCCACTTTTCCGCCTCCTCCCGGTTAACAAGCGTCTCGGCCCGGTCCACGCAGAGGCCGCAGAAATAGACAAGGGCGCGCATCCCCTCCACGTGCGACTTCATCCAGAGGAGCATGCGCTTGACGTCGGCATGGTTGATGATTGGAACGCGCGGCGCGTCCGGGTTCTGGAAATTGGCGATGTCGGTGCCCTGTACCCGTTCCCGCGCGTACTTGAGCGCGTGCAGGTAGGCGGTGCCGGCGGTCCCCATGCCCTGCAGCCCCACCCCGATGCGGGCCTCGTTCATCAGCTGGAACATCACCTTCATCCCCTGCCGCTCCTCTCCCAGGATCTCGCCGTAGCAGTCCCCGTTGTCGCCGAGGTTCAGCAGGCAGGTTGCGCTCCCCTTGATCCCCATCTTGTGCTCGATCCCGCCGATGGTGTAATCGTTCCGGCGGCCCAGGGAGCCGTCCGGGTTGACCAGGTACTTGGGCACCAGGAAGATCGATATCCCCTTGGTCCCTGCCGGGTCGCCCTCGATGCGCGCCAGCACCGGGTTCACGATGTTCTCGAACAGGTCCGAATCGGCGGAGGTGATGAATATCTTTGTCCCGCTTAAACGGTAGGAGCCGTCGGGCTGCCGCACCGCCCTGGTCTTCAGGCTGCCCACGTCGGAGCCCGCCTCGGGTTCGGTCAGCGCCATGGAGCCGCCCCAGAGGCCGGCGTACATCTTCTCCATGTATCTCTTCTTCTGCTCCGCGGTGCCGTATTGCTCGATCAGGTGCGCGGCGCCCACGGCCAGGAAGGGGTAGCTCAGGAAGGCGAAGTTGTGGATGAAGCCTTCCGCCGCCGCCAGGTACAGGGTATACGGGAAGCCCTGGCCGCCCGCCTCGGCGGAGGTCGATATCGTTGACCAGCCCCCTTCCCTGAAAAGCTTCATGAGCCGGTGGTAGCACTTCGGAACAATCACGCTGCCGTTCTCCAGCCGGCATCCCTCGCGGTCCGCCTCGGCGTTCGCGGGATAGACCTCCTCGATGGCGAGCTTGCGAGCCGTTTCGAGGGTCATGTCGAACACGTCCCGGGAAAAATCCTTGTACTTTTCGCTCGCGCAGAGTTCTTCCACATTCAGCATCTCGTAGAGAACAAAATTTTGATCACGATCGTCATATACCTGGTTGGCCATAATGAACTCCTGATCGGATGTTTTTTGGGATGAGAGGGAAACACGAGCCCTGTTTGCGGGAGAAAACAGGGTGAGACACGGGCCAGTGCCGGCCCCGCATGGGCGGCACCAGAATCTGACATTATCCGATGAAAGCTATTTTGTCAACCAAAAGTGGCGCACCGGTCCGCGGGGATTATCTCCACCGCCATTTATTCTTGACAGCGGCCGGCCGGACCGCCATGGTTTGCCGGTCAAATTCGCGCGAGAGACAGGCCACATGAAAACAAAAAAACAGAATGCTGACAAAAACCCGGCGGTGCTCATCACGGGCGGATCCGGCTTCCTTGGCGCCGCGCTGCTGCGCGAGCTTCTGAAAAAGCCGGGCCGGGAGACCCTCTCCCCCGGCGAGATCCGCATCTTTGACACCCGCCCGCCGGATAACGCGTCCGACCCGCGCATACGCTACATATCCGGGGACATACGCTCCCCGGAAGCGCTTGACGAAGCGTGCGCCGGCGCCAGCCTCGTCTTTCACTGCGCCGCGATCGTCGACTGGGGCCAGGCCCCCCGCTCGCGCGTCCACGACATCAACGTGAACGGCACCCGGAACGTGATCGGAGCGGCCCGGCGCGCGGGCGCCAGGGCGCTGGTCCATACCAGTACCATGGACGTGATATACGACGGCCGGCCCATCACGCGGGGCGATGAAATGAAGCCCTACCCGAAAAAGTTCACCATGGCCTACGCCGAGACCAAGGCCCTGGCCGAGCGCGCGGTCCTCGAAGCGGACGGGACCCGGGAACACGGCACGCCGGCGAACGCCGCGCCCCTGCGGACCTGCGTGATCCGCCCCTGCGGCATGTTCGGCGAAGGCGATCCCTACCATGTCAGCTCGTTTCTAAAAATGGCCCGCGGAGGCAGGCTTTCGTTCCGCATCGGCAGTGGCAGGTCGCTGTTTCAGCACGTGTACGTCGGGAACGTCGCGCACGCGCATGTTCTGGCCGCGCGCTCGCTCCTGGAGCCGGAGCCCGCGGCCGCGGGAAGGGCCTACATCATCACCGATTTCGAGGCGAAAAATTTTTTCGATTACATGGCGCCGATACTCGAAGGGATCGGGTACCGGATGCCGCCGAAGCGGCGGAGCATCCCGATGCCGGTCATGTACGCGCTGGGCGGCATCATGGAGTTCGCGTCCTTCCTCTGCCGGCCCATTGTCCGGCTCCAGCCGCTCGTCAGCAGGACGAGCGTCGCCATGGTCTGCAAGGATATGACGTTTTGCGGCGACCGGGCATGCCGCGAGCTGGGATACCGCCCCCTCTACTCCGAAGAGGAGGCCATCGCCCGCACCATCGAATACTTCAGGGCGAAGGAAGAAGCGTAGCGAAGCCGGGGCGCATCAGCAAAGCCCGTCAGGTATGCCCGCCTCGCAGGGCACCCCGACCGAACAAAGGCCGCACCCGTATATGAAGATGTGGTACCGCTTATTGCAGTGCCGGAGAGAGCGCGCGACCCGCCGGTAGCACGCTTCCTTGTCATGGGCGCCCCCCGCGGTGATCGCTCCCACGGGACAGCGCGCCGCGCATTTAAGGCACTTCCTTCCCTGGTAGTGCAGGCAGTACGCGTGTATGTCGTCGAACCGTTTGCGGAGCTGCTCCAGGGGCAGGTGCACCACGAAGCTGCCGCACCGGTGCGCGCACCCTTTCTCCGTGATGAAAAAGTCGTGCATGCCAAACGTGCCCAGCCCGGCGGCATACGCGACATGGCGGTGCGACCAGGGCGAGGCCCAGCCGACGCCCGGGTACCGCTTTTTGTTGAACATCGGGGTGACGTCCGGCGCCACGGCAAGCACGCCACGTTCCATGAGGCGCGTCACGATCCCGCGGACCATGACCTGGCTGAAGATCTCGCCGTTCAGCCTGGTCTGGGCCCAGCGCTCCGACGCCCATTCCTTCGCTGCCGCGTTCTCGCGGCGCGTTTCCCCGGTAATGGGAAGTATGAACGATACCACTGACAGCTCGGACGCGGGGGGCGGCGCAACGCCGTTTTGCCGCGCCTGCCAGGCCATGATCTCTTCCGGGGTGAAATGGTGCGGGCCGATGATCGTTTTGAATTCGGCAAAAAGCGGGTCGTCGCCCCTGACGAACCCCACGAGCGGTGCATCGAAGAGCCTCTCGCCGGAGAAGGGATACTCCATTGAATTGCCGGGATGCAAGGCGACCGCGCCGGATATTGTGTCGACGAACCACCGCGCATCGAACATGGCAGCTTCCGGCGCTGCGGTTTTATTGAAGCGCGGCTGGGCAGGGAAGCCCAGTCCCCGCATCTCGCCGAGCGCGTTCATGATGCCGCCGAGGTCGGTGATCATCGACAGGCCCCGGTAGCGGTCCTTCATTTTACGGTGTTCCATGGCCACAGCCTCCGCGGCGATCCGGCCCGGCCCGGCGCCTCACGGCGCGGTGCCGACAGTCAACACCTACACCGGAAACCAGGCCCTGTCAATACTTTCGCGGGCGCGGCGTGAGCGGCGGGGCTAAATAACGATCAGGAACCGCCCGCAGTGGTTGCAGACCGCTATGTTTTTCGACTCGCGCACCTGGGCCAGGTAATAGGGGGCCAGGTCCATGTGGCAGCCCGCGCAGGCGTTCCGGTCGAGTATCGCGAACGGGTTCAGGGATCGCTTCCTCATCTTCTCGTAATAGGCGAGGGATTTGCGGTCAATGATCTTCCTCAGGTCGTTTATCTTGTTCTGGATCGTCTCGGACTGATCGCCCTCGTCGAAGAGCTGGTTCAGCCGGTCGAGCCGGATCAGAAGGTCCAGGTTGACGGAGGGCACGTTCGCCAGGTTGTCGTTCGGGTCGGCGCCCGGCCTGTTCTTGTCAGTCAGCCCCGCGAAATAGAGCTCGCTGAATTTCTTGAGCAGCGAATAGGCCGAGGGCCTGGTTTTTGCCGCGTCAAACGCGGCACGCCGCTCTTCGTCGGAAAATATCCACGCCATCATCCCCACCAGGTAGAGGTACTTGGTGCTCTGCTCCGTGGGCACGATGTTGAGAAGCAGGTACCGGACCGGAAGCCCGTCGTGCGAGTGGTAATCGATGCCCTTCCGCGCGATCGCAAAAATCGACTTCAGCTCTTTAACTGAATCCGTCCTGATATGGGGGATCGCGAGCCCCTTGCCGATCCCGGTATTGTCAAGCGACTCGCGGTGCATGATCTGCGCGTAGAGCCGCGTGGCGTCCTCTATCTCCTTCATCTCCTCAAGCTGGGTAAGAAGCTCCTTTATCACGAGCTGTTTCTCGCCGGATTCAGCGTACACCACGTGATCTTTGGGAATAAAATGTTCAATTTGCATGCTACTTCCTCTCGTGTAAAAAAACTTTTTCGCGGCGCCGCAATTTCAACTCCCGGGCGGCCCGGAATGTCCGGGCAATCGCCTTGCATGCTACCGCTGCTTCCATCATCGTCCGCCGCACGAACGATGATGCACCAGGTCTCCCGCGCCGGACATGCAACACGCCGGCCCGGGAACCGGGACACGGTTACAAAACGAACCTATTCCTAAATATGTCAATGAACATGCGGAAATCCCCAAAAAAATTTACTTGAAAAAGGTGACAATCCGTGAATAATGACTTGTCAAACGGGATATACAGCACTGAATATACCGGAACGGCGCGCGAATCGCCAATTTCATTATCACGGACCCGGCAGAGAAGACAAGAAACGACCATGGCACGAAACGGAAAACTTGCAGAAGACAATATCGTTAACAGCATCATCGGCGAAGGGTCCGATTTCAAGGGAGAATTCAAGATAAACGGGCTCCTTCGAATCGACGGCCACTTCCAGGGGACCATCGAGACCGACGGCAAGGTGCTCGTCGGCCAGACCGGCGAGGCGGTCACCGATATCAAGGCGCGGCTCGTGGTCGTCGGCGGGAACGTTCGCGGTAACATTTTCGCCACTGAAAGGGTCATATTCCTGTCGACGGGAGTCATAAACGGGAACATCATAACGCCCAGCCTTATCATGGAGGAGGGCGTTCGGTTTGAGGGCAACTGTACCATCAACAAGCGACCGGATGAAACGTCATGATAGAGATAACCGGGGCCAGGGCACGCAAGGACGAACAGGAAAAGATCACCAAGAAGGGTAAGCTCGCCGCGGTCAAACACGGCGGAAAGACCTTCTCCTCCGAGCTGCAAAAAACACTGGCCGAGGAGTTCGAGGGCCCCATCGACAAGCTGATGCAGGACCTCAAGGACCAGGAAAAGCGCTTCCTTGACCAGCAGTCCGAACACGAGATGAACCGGTACAAGGCGCTCGTGCAGAAGATCCTTAAATCCATCCTCGCCGAGCAGGGCGTGCAGGAGCGCACCCTCAAACGCAAAAAAAAGAACTGGGGCGATTTCATCGTAATCGACAGGATAAACGAGAAGCTGCTGGAACTCACCAACGCCATAACCAGGCAGAACAAGGCCTTCAATCTCCTGAAAACAATGGAAGAAATCCGCGGGCTCATACTCGACCTGGTGTATTGACAGGTCTTGCGTCTCCTCCCCATAATTCCGGAAGCAACATGTTTTATCGAAAGGTTTTGCAATGCCAAGCGGTACGCGTACGCTCGCGACAATACCGGCTGCTATGACATCCACGGCACAGCCGGCGGTGCAACATCCATGTCGGCAGCGTCCTTTCCGTTATGCCCTCGCTATGCCTGTCCCGGGTCTTCCGAAAGGCCGCGCTTCAATGTGTGGCGGCCGGCCCGTCCTTTTTTGATGTTCCGGACCGATCCTATTTTATTCTTGCCGTTTCATCGCGCTCCTGTACAGTAGCACACCGGAAGGTAGAGCCATGAAAAAATATGAAACGATTATCTACGAGAAACCCGAGCCGGGGCTCGGCATCCTCACGCTGAACAGGCCCGCGTCGTATAACGCGATCAACCAGGCCATGGTATCGGAGCTGCACTCCTTCTGGGGCGAGCGGCTGTACGATCTCGAAACCAGGGTCATCGTGCTCCGCGGAAGCGGCGAGAAGGGCTTCTGCACCGGCCTTGACGTCAAGGAGACCGGGGAGATCACGCAGAAGATGGGCCTGGAGGAATTCTACATATTCCAGGCGGGCCTGGCGCGGCTGAACCTGGCGATGCGGCGCGCGCCGCAGCCGATCATCTGCTGCGTGCACGGGGCGGCGGCGGGACTGGGCCTGAGCTTCGCGCTGGCCTCCGACATCAGGATCGTGAGCCCGGACGCGCGCTTCAGCGCGGCGTACATCAATATCGGCCTTGGCGGCGCCGACATGTCCTGCAGCTATTTCCTCCCGCGGATGATCGGCGCGGGGCGCGCGTACGAGTACATGTACACCGGCGAATTCTTTTCCGCGGAGGACGCCTGCCGCCTCGGCATGGTGAGCAGGATCGTCGAGCGCGAAGCACTTCTCGATACGGCCCTGGAATACGCGGCCACCCTTCTGAAGAAGAACCCGTTCGGCCTCCGCCTCACCAAGGAAGCCGTGAACATGAATATAGACGCGCCGGGGCTGGAACACGCCCTGAATATGGAAGACCGGAACCAGACCCTTCTCGCTGTCGGGACGTTCCTGAAAAACCTGACATAGAATAACCATGAACACAACCGGCATAATCGGGCATGAGCGCCAGCTCCGTGTGCTATCGCTCCTTTTAAGGAACGGCAACACCCCCCACTCCATGCTTTTTTCCGGCAAGAGCGGGATCGGTAAAAAGCTGATCGCCCGGCGGTTCCTGGCCGCGCTCTCCTGCGGCGCCGGCGACCCGCCCTGCGGCGCCTGCCCCTCCTGCCTGCAGGCGGCGGGCGGCTCGCACCCGGACATTATAGAGCTCCTGCCGGACGATAAGGGGAGCATCCCCATCGGCGACGCGGACCGGAGCGAGCCGGGCACGGTCCGCTGGCTCATCGAGCGCCTGTCGAAGAAATCGGTCTCGGGCCGCTATGGCGTGCTGATCGACGGCGCGGACACGATCAGGGTGGAAGGCCAGAACGCGCTGCTCAAGACCATCGAGGAGCCGCAGGCAGGCACCCACATCATCATCATAACCTCGAACAAGTCGCTCATACTGCCGACTATTCTCTCCCGCTCGCTTGACCTGTCCTTCAGCCCGCTGGGCGCGGATGAGGTGCGGGAAGTGCTGGCCGCCGCGGGGACCGCCGTCGAGCCGGGCCTCGCCGCGGCGCTCTCGGGCGGCTCGCTGGAGACCGCGCTCGCGCTCTCGGACGAGGCGGTGCTCGCCGGGGTCAGGGAGGTCTGCGGCGAGATAACCTCGTACCTCACCCGCGGCGAGAACCTGCGCCTGGACCTGGCCGCGCTCCAGAAAAAGATAGGCATGGACCAGCTTCTCTCGGTCCTCCTGACCGTGTACCGCTCGCTCCTCCTGCCCGGCATGGGCGGCGAGCCCGCCCACCCTTTCCTTGCGGAATACGACGTTCCGGACCGTCAAAAGTTGAAGCAATTAATAAAAATTCTGCTTGCCCTCAGAAAAGGACTCGCGAATAATCTAAATATCCGTAATGCCCTGAAAGGCATGCTTTACGCTATAGACGGCATGGACGGGTACGGTCTCCCCGCGCCCGACAGCGCCGATTGAGGAATATACAATGGAAATTTCAGCAATCAGGCTGCGAAACAGCTACCAGATAAATTACGTCGACACCAACAACCTCTTCGTAACGCAGAACTCGTTCTGCGTCGTCGAGACCGAGCACGGGCTGGACATCGGCCACGTGTTCAAGTGCCGCAAGTGCGCGGGCGGGACACCGTCCGAGGTAAAGGGGAAGCTCCTCCGGCTGGCGACGGAGGAGGACCTGAAGCACATCCCGGAGATCGAGGCCATCGAGAAAAACGCGTTCGCGAAGTGCCGGGAGAAGGCGAAGGCCAGGAACCTGGACATGAAGCTCATCTCGGTCAAGTGCCTCTTCGACCGGACCAAGATCATCTTCTACTTCGTCGCCGAGAACCGTATCGACTTCCGCGAGCTGGTGCGCGAGCTCGCCTCGATCTTCCGCACCAGGATCGAGATGCGGCAGATCGGCGTGCGGGACGAGGCGCGGCTCGTCGGCGGGTACGGCCCCTGCGGCAAGCAGCTCTGCTGCGTCCACCAGAGCGACGACTTCGAGCCGGTCTCCATCAAGATGGCGAAGGAGCAGAGCCTCAACCTGAACTCGCTGAAGATATCGGGGATGTGCGGCCGCCTCCTCTGCTGCCTGGGTTACGAGTACAAGCTCTACAAGGAGATAAACGACGACATGCCCGACATGGGCGCCGAGGTCCGCGCGGGCGAAATAACCTACTTCGTCGCCGGCATGGACACCCTCAAGGAGACCATACGGCTCCGGAACAAGGAGCGGAGCATCGAGATCAAGAAGGACGACCTCGAGATGAAGGACGGCAAGTACTTCCTGAACAAGGACGTCGTGGCCCGCATCGAGAAAGCGGAGGACGAGACGGCCGAAGAGGATTCGTATACATTATGAAAGAAACGTTTTACGTTACAACTCCCATATACTACGTGAACGCCGAGCCGCACATCGGCCACGCATACACCACGATACTCGCCGACTTCATGAGCCGCTTCCATGCCATGCTCGGGTACGACTCCTATTTCCTGACCGGCACGGACGAGCACGGCGACAAGATCGACCAGGCCGCGACGGCCAACGGCACCACGCCCCAGGAGTACGCCGACCGCATCAGCGGCATATTCCGGAAGACCTGGACAGACCTGGGGATCGGCTTCAACGACTTCATCCGCACCACGGAAAAGCGGCACGTCGCGGTCGTGCAGAAGATCCTCCAGAAGGTGTACGACGCCGGCGACATCTATTTCGGGAGCTACGGCGGCTTCTACTGCGTCGGGTGCGAGCGCTTTTTCACCGAGAAGGAGATGGTGGACGGAAAGTGCCCGGACCATGACCGGAAGCTCGACTACATTGAGGAAAAAAACTATTTCTTCAAGATGAGTAAATACCAGGACTGGCTCATCGGGCATATCGAGAAAAACCCGGACTTCATACGGCCCGAGCGGTACCGCAACGAGGTCATGGCGCTCCTGAAAGGCGAGGTGCTGGAAGACCTCTGCATCTCGCGGCCCAAGTCGCGGCTCCAGTGGGGAATCACCCTCCCCTTTGACGAGAACTACGTCACCTATGTCTGGTTCGACGCGCTGATAAACTACATCAGCGCGATCGGCTGGCCCGAAGGAGAGAAATTCGCCGCGTACTGGCCCGCGGTGCAGCACATCATCGCCAAGGACATCGTGAAGCCGCACGGGATATTCTGGCCTACCATGCTCAGGGCCGCCGGCATTGAACCGTACCGGAACCTGAACGTACACGGGTACTGGAACATGCAGGACGCCAAGATGTCCAAGAGCCTGGGCAACGTGGTGACCCCGAAGGACCTGGCCGACCGGTACGGGAACGACCAGATGCGCTATTTTTTCCTGAGGGAGATGAGCTTCGGGAACGACGCGAAATTCAGCGAGGACGTCATCATCGACCGGATCAATTTCGACCTGGCCAACGACTGGGGCAACCTGGTCAACCGCACCGTCAACATGCTGGGCAAGTTCTTCGGTGGCGCCCTGCCGCCCTTCAGCGCGTCCGAGCCCGCCGACCGGGACGATCTTGTTTCCCGGTTCAGGAGCTCTTCCGCCGACTACATCGCGTTCGCGCGCAAGTTCCAGACCAGCGCGGGCCTGGAAAAGCTCTGGGAATTCATACGGTACCTGAACAAGTATATCGATACGAACAAGCCCTGGCAGCTCGCCAAAGAGGGCGGCACGGCCCGCCTTTCCTCCGTCATGAGGAACATACTTGAAGCGATCTACGGCATAGCCGTGCTCCTGTCGCCGGCGCTTATCGGGTCGAGCGCGGCAATCATAGCGGCGCTCGGGGCTGAAAACAAGCCGCGCGATATCGAGAGCCTGGGCTCCTTCACCCTCCTGGACGACGGGCGCACGATCGGGCAGCTGGGCATACTCTTCCCGCGCCTGGAAAAAGTTGCGGCCGAGGCGGGCGGGAAGCCCCGCGCGGCGGAACCGAAAAAATCTGAAAAAAAGAAAGGAGAGCCGGCCATGACGGAACAGCACGAAGGCCTTGTCGATATAGCGGATTTTTCAAAAATTGACATCCGGGTGGCGAAGGTCCTGACCGCCGCGCGGATCGAGGGCTCGGAGAAGCTCCTTGAGCTCCGGGTCGACTCCGGCCTGGACGAGCGGACCATCATAGCGGGCATCGCGAAGTGGTACGAACCGGAGACCCTCCCCGGGAAAAAGATCCTGCTCGTGGCGAACCTGAAGCCCGCGACACTGTTCAAGCGCACTTCGAACGGCATGCTCCTCGCCGCGAAAGCGCCCGGCTCGGACCAGCCGGTGCTGATCGTGGTGGACGACTCCATTCCCGCGGGGGCCCGGCTGGGCTAGCATATGAAGATCGGCATCGTTTCCGACACTCACAATAATATCGAGCTCGCGCAGAAGGCGATTAAAATTTTCAGCCAGAACAGGGTGGACCTGGTGGTGCACGCCGGGGACATCACCTCCTCCAAGATGCTCCGCCTGTTCAAGGACTTCCGGTGCAAATTCGTGCTCGGCAACGGCGATATCGACGACGATGCCCTGAACGCGGAGGCCGCGAAGCTCGGCTTCGGGAAGATCGAGGCGTCGAGCACCTTCGAGGCGGGCGGCAAGAAGATCATCGTGTTCCACGGCAACGACGTGCCGCTGTTCCGGGCGGCCATGGCCTCCGGCGAATACGACTACGTGATCAAGGGACACACCCACATGTTCGAGAACTACCTGTCAGGGAACACGCGGGTTATCAACCCGGGCGCCCTCTACGGCGCGGACGTGTTCACCGTCGCGATCCTCGACCCCGAGACCGGGAAAGTCGAGCGTATCCTGATCGATGCCGAGTAGAGCCCTGCGTCACTAATACCGCTCACCCCCGCTCAATGATTCCCTTTTATCACTTGCCTTTCCATTCACGATTGATTATATTTCTTTCATCTCGTTCCCGTTTGCCGGTTTATAACCCTGACATTCAATGTTCTAATGTTTACTTAATTTTTAAATAAATAAAGGAGCGGTCCCTTACTGTTTTTCCAAAATCAACTTATTATTTCCCGCTTGACCTGGGTCAATGCGCGCATTTTGCGGACATGATACAGGGGGGAACCGCTGCGGCGTGCGGCTTATTACGGCGTATTTCAGAATTCAAGGATCAGTAATAACCAATAATTTCAAAAAGGAGGAGATATGATTGTTGATACAAGCTTGGTCCTGTGGGGACAGACCCTTGCATACACCCTCTACGCGCTGGCCATAATGTCGGTGATAGGGTGGTTCGGCTACCGGGTCACAAAAAAAGGAACGGGCAAAGAGTTCAAACCCGCC
>Ga0116148_1001612_pt1 | contig 24101 bp, 17 predicted proteins | sample AD_UKC055_MetaG_FD_89786 | JGI IMG/M metagenome (GOLD analysis project Ga0116148, IMG submission 89786) | Active sludge microbial communities of municipal wastewater-treating anaerobic digesters from USA - AD_UKC055_MetaG | ecosystem: Engineered > Bioreactor > Anaerobic > Digestate | place: USA... | reverse complement strand
GCGGATGCGACTGGACCCCATGGGCGTCCACTACGACGCCTCAGCCGTCCAACGGGCCGTCTTCGGCCAACTGGCCAGATGGCACCTTCTGGGAACTTACACACAATAGTTGACAGCACCGTTGTGCGTTGACCCGTGGCAATCGCCCGCCTCAGGCGTTATTCTGGACGGACGCAAAACCCATTTGGAGACATCGCCATGCGTAGAACCCTGGTTTCGTGGATGGTCGTTCTGGTGCTTGCGGGCCTGGTGCTGGCCGCCCCGGCGGTGGTCGAGGGACCGCGGAAGATCCCCGTGGCGGCCGAGGTGGACGTGGTCGTGGTCGGCGGGTCGACGGGGGCCGTCGCCGCCGCCGTCGCCGCCGCCAAGAGCGGGGCGACGGTCTTTCTGGCCGCCCCGTACAACTATCTGGGCGAGGACATGACCGCCACGCTCCAGCTCTGGCTGGAAGAAGGCGAGACCCCGGCCACCCCGCTGGCCCAGAAGATGTTCGCTCCACCCGCGGGCCAGCCGACGGCCGCCAACCGCGAAGACCTCATCCCCTTCAGCTACTCCAGCGACGTGCCCTCCAGCTCCAAGCACGCCGACACCAAGAAGCCCTCCAAGCTGTCAGACGGCCTGGCCGGCAACGCCTCGCAGGAGAGCGTCCAGTATGACGGCGACGTGACGATCAGCCTGGACCTCAAGGCCCCGCAGAAGGTCGACGCGGTGGCCGTGGTGCTCTACAACGCCCGCGACTACCAGGTCGAGAGCGTCACCGTTCAGACCAGCGCCGACAACAAGGCCTGGTCCGAGCCCGCCACCGCCAAGGCCGACGCCGCCATGAGCGACGACATGGCCTCGCAGACGCTCCGTCTGCCGGTCAAGGGCGAGGCCATCCGCTACGTGCGCCTGGCGGTCAAGCGCCGGGACGGCTCGATCCGCATCCTCCTGGGCGAGATCGAGGTGTACAAGCCGTCCGGCGAGAAGAAGCCCGCCCCGGTCGAGCCCGCCTACGCCCTGCGGGCCACGCCGATGTCCATCAAGCGGGCACTGGACGATGCCCTGCTGGAGGCCAAGGTCTCCTTCCTCTACGGCTGCCTGGTCAGCGACGTTCTCCGCGACGCCGACGGCAAGGTCTGCGGGATCGTCATGGCCAACCGCGCCGGACGCCAGGCAATCGTGGCCAAGACCGTCATTGACGCGACCGAACGCTCGACGGTGGCCCGTCTGGCCGGGGCCCAGTTCCGCCCGTTCACGCCCGGCGAGTTGACGTTCAAGCGGGTGGTGATCGGCGGGGAGGCGGCCCAGGCCGCCCTCGACGCCGGGGCCAAGGTCCGCGAGATCGAGCCGCCGTTCAGCGGCTCTTCCGCGCCCCGCAAGCGGGCGGCCAGCGTGGCCGGCGGGGCGGGCAAGTCGTACCCCGTCCGCGAATACACCATCCGAATCAAGATGGACGACGCGACCTGCGCCTCGTGGGCCAAGGCCGACCAGATCGCCCGTGACCTCACTTACGTCGAGGGCCAGCAGTTCACCAGCGACACGACGCTCTGCGTCCCGCCCGACGCGGTCAAATCCGCCAGGCCCGCCAACGCGTGGACCAGCCCCGACGCCCTGGACCTGGGCGCCCTTCAGCCGGCCGGCGTGGAGCGGGTGTGGGTGCTCAACGGATGCGCGGACGTGCCTCGGGATGCGGCCGCCAGGCTGCTGCGCCCGCTGGCCCTGATGGACGTGGGGACTCGCGTGGGGCAGGCGGCGGCCGAGCAGGCCAAGGCGGCCGGGGCGGTCAAGTCGGCCATCCTGCCGGGCACGGACAACGCCCCCGCGGGCAGCCTCCAGGTCCGCGAAATCCTCGAGGGCGTCCGCCCGGGCCAGGCGAGCAGGTACGTCTCGCAGAGCGAGCCCCGCACGCTGCCGGTGCTGGGCGAGTATGACGTGGTGGTGATCGGCGGGGGGACCAGCGGCGCACCGGCGGGCATCTCGGCTGGGCGACAGGGCGCGAAGGTGCTGGTGGTGGAGTTCCAGCACGGCCTGGGCGGGGTGGGCACGCTGGGAACGATCGCCAGCTACTACCACGGTTATCGGGGCGGGTTCACCGCCGAGGTGGAAGGCGGCAGCGCCCGCTGGGCGCCCGAGGCCCGCATGGAGTGGTGGCGCAAGGCCCTGCGGGTCGCGGGCGCGGACATTTGGTTCGGCTCGATCGGCTGCGGCGCGATCCTCCAGGACGGCCAGATCCGCGGCGCCGTCGTCGCCACCCCGCACGGGCGCGGTGCGGTGCTGGCCAAGGTCGTCATCGACGCCACCGGCAACGCCGACATCGCGGCCGCCGCCGGGGCGCCCTGCGTCTACACCGACGACTCGGAACTCGCCAAGCAGGGCACCGGCCTGGCCCCGCGCACCCTCGGCGCCACCTACACCAACACCGACTTCACCATCGTCGACGAGACCGACATCCTCGATGTCTGGCAGACGTTCGTGTACGCGAAGTACAAGTACCCCAAGGCGTTCGACGTGGCCAAGTTCATCGACACGCGCGAGCGGCGGACGATCCTGGGCGAGTTCTGGCTGACGATCTACGACCAGCTCACCAACCGCACGTACCCGGACACGATCGGCATCTGCAAGACCAACTTCGACACGCACGGCTACACCGTGGACCCGCTGTTCGAGCTGTACACCCCGCCGAGCAGCCGGTCGGTCGTCACGAACATGCCGTATCGCTGCCTGCTGCCCAAGGGCCTGGAAGGCATCCTGGTGGTGGGCCTGGGCGTGTCGGCCCACCGCGACGCCATCCCGCTGGTCCGCATGCAGCCCGACGTGCAGAACGTGGGCTACGCGGCTGGGTGGGCGGCGGCCGCCGCCTCCAGGCTCGGCGGCAAGACGCGGGCGGTGGACCTCAAGCCCATGCAGAAGCACCTGGTGGAACTTGGCTGCGTGAGCGAGTCGGTCCTGAGCGACAAGGACTCCTTCCCGCTGAGCGACGAACAGGTGCAGAAGGCGGTCGAGTCGGCCCGCAAGGGCTACGAGGGGGCGGCTGTGCTGCTGTCGCACCGCGACCAGTCGCTGCCGCTGGTCCGCAAGGCCTACGAGCAGACCACCGACGACAAGGAGAAGCTGATCTACGCCCACATCCTGGCGGTGATGGGCGACGCGACGGGCGCCCAGACGCTGCTGCACGCGGTCGAGAGTTCGCCCGGCTTCGACAAGGGCTGGCACTACACCGGCATGGGGCAGTTCGGGCGGTCGATGAGCTACCTCGACGCGTACATGGTGGCCCTGGGGCGCCTGGGCGACCGCCGGGCCGTGCCCGTCCTGCTGGACAAGCTCAAGCTGCTCAAGGACGGCGACGAGTTCTCGCACGCTCGCGCCCTGGCCCTGGGCCTGGAGATGCTGGGCGATTCGCGGGCGGCCGGTCCGCTGGCTGAGGCCCTGACCCGCCCGAACATCGGCGGGCACGTCATCGCCGACATCGAGGAGGCGATCCGCCGCGGCGGGATCTCCAACCCCAACGACAACACCGTCCGCGCCCAGGCCCTCCGCGAACTCATGCTCGGGCGGGCCCTGTTCCGCTGCGGCGACAAGGACGGTATCGGCCGGGCCATCCTCGAAAAGTACAGCAAGGACCTCCGCGGGCACCTCGCCCGCCACGCCGCCGCGGTGCTGAAGGAAAAGGACAAGAAGTAGGCCCGAGGAAGAAGGGACCAGGGCTTAGGGAATAGGGATTGGAGTATAGAAGCTGTGGGACCTATGGGAAGCGACGATCCGCTCCGATAGGTCCCACGGCTTTTCATGGGTCCCATAAGACTCATAAGACCCAGTAAGACCCATTCCGCAGTCCTCCGGAGGCGGCTTGCGGACGGCTGGGCGGGAGGGTATGAAGAGGGCATGGGTTCGCTGAACTACCTCGACTGGACGATCTTCGCCGGCTATCTGGCGGTGGTCTTCGTCGTGGGCATGTGGTTCGCGCGGCGCCAGCACTCCAACGAGGACTATTTCGTCGGCGGGCGGAGCATGTTCTGGCTGGCCGTCGGGATGTCGCTGTTTGCCACAGGGTTCAGTTCGGTCTCCTTCCTGGCCCTGCCGCGCGAGGCCGCCTTCGAGGACTACCATTTCCTGGTCACGCTGCTGATGATCCCGCTGATCGTCACGCCGATCCTGTGGTGGCTGGTCGTGCCGCTGCTGATCGAGCTGAAGGTCACGAGCCTCTACGAGTACCTGGAGATCCGCTTCAACCGCACGCTTCGCCGGCTGGGCACGCTGCTGTTCGCGGGCTACGCCATCGGCTGGATGGGCAGCGCCCTCTACGCGACCGGCATGATCCTCCAGAGCATGCTGGGCCTGACGGCCGTCCAGTTCAACCTCATGCTGGTGGGCCTGGGCGCGTTCGCCATCTTCTACACAGCCGTCGGCGGCATGCAGGCGGTCGTCTGGACGGACGTGCTCCAGGGCGCCACGCTGGCCGGCAGCATGCTCATCCTGCTGCTGCTGGCCGTCGGCTACGTCGACGGCGGCTGGTCGTCGGTGTGGCGGATCGGATGGGAGCACCGGAAGTTCGACATGTTCAACATGACCCTGGACTTCAGCCAGCGCCGGAGCTTCCAGGCGGCCATGGGATTCGCGCTGTGCATGTACCTGCCCGGCTACGTGGCGTCGCAGGTGACGGTGCAGCGGTACGTGAGCGTCAGCAATCTGCGGGCCGCCCGGCGGGCCCTGGCGCTGAACGCGGTGGCCACGCCCCTGGTGGGCCTGCTGTTCTTCGTGGTCGGCTCCACGCTGTTCGCGTACTACAATCAGCCGGGGGCGCCCGGGCTGCCGGAAGTGGGCGCGGGCAAGGTCCTCCAGCGGGCCGACCAGATCCTCCCGCATTTCGTGGCTACCGTCCTGCCCAAGGTGGGCCTCAGCGGGCTGCTGCTGGCGGGGCTGTTCGCAGCCGCCATGAGCACGATCGACAGCGGCATCAACAGCCTGACGGCCGTTGTCGTCTATGACTGGCTCTCGGGGCGCAAGCTCCCCGTTCGCGTCAGCCGGGTGCTGTCGGTGGTCTTCGGGGCGGCCGTGGTCGGCGCGGCGCTGCTGGCGCCGCTGCTGGCCGACAACGTCATCGGGATCATCACCAAGATCGCCGGCATCTTCCTGGGGCTGCTGTTGGGCGTGTTCCTGCTGGGCATGTTGGCGCCCAGGGCGAATACGGGCGGCGCATTCATCGGGCTGGCTGCGGCTGGGGCGTGCCTGGCGGCGGCCTGGGCGTGGAGCAGCATCCCGCTGTGGTGGTACGGTGCGGTCACCACCGTGCCCACGTTCGTGGTGGGCCTGATCGCCAGCTACGCCTTCGCGCCGCCCACGCGCGACCAGCGCCGCGGGCTGGCCCTGTGGCTTCAGCGCAAGACGTGACGCCGGCGGGCGCCCGGGCTGCGACCGCGGCAGTGGACATGTTCGGCCCGATCACGAGAACAGAGAGACAACATGGAACCTGGCAACCCTCCTGACCGTTCCGCGGTTCGCGTCCCGCGGCGCAAGCCGCGAAGGGCCAACGTGGGGATCTTCAGCGTCGGCCACTACGCCTACTGGAAGCAGTTCCCCGGCCTGCTGGACGAGATGCGCCGCAAGAGCGACGTGCTGGTCCGGAAGGTCCGTGCCTGCGGCGTGGAGGTGAGCGACTTCGGCCTGGTCGACGACGCCAAAGGAGCGTATGCCCTGGCGCCTCGCCTGAAGGCGGCCGACCTGGACCTGATCTTCTGCGACATGGTGACGTACGCCACGAGTTCGACCTTCGCCGCCGTCATCCGCAACGTGGACGTGCCGATCGTGCTGGTGGCCTTGCAGCCGCTGGCGGCCATGGACTACTCGCGGGCGTCGACCTACATGCAGTTGTGCAACGACGACTTCTGCTCCGTGCCGGAGTTCACCGGAGTGGCCGTAAGGATGGGCAAGCGCCCGCCCGAGGTGATCCTGGGCACGTTGCAGGACGACCCCCAGGCCGACGCCGAGTTGGCCCGCTGGTGCGACATCGCCAAGGTCCTTCACGACCTGAGGCGGGCGCGGATCGGGCATTTCGGGCACGTGCTGGAGTCGATGCTCGACATGCACACCGATCCGACGGCCGTCACGGCGGCCTTCGGCTGCCACGTCGTCCAGACCGAGGCCGACGACCTGCTGCGGCTGGATCGAAGCGTGACGCCCGAAGAGATCGAGGCCAAGAAGGCCCAGATCCTGGACATGTTCGACGCGCCCGACCCCGGCAGCGACCCGATCACGCGGAAGCTGACCGACGAGGACCTGCGTGCGGCCGCCCGGGCGGCGGTGGCCCTGGACAAGTTCGTCGCCCAGTACGACCTGGACGGTCTGGCCTACTACTACGAGGGCGAGCCGGACAGCCCGACGCGGCGCCTGGTCACGAATCTCATCGTGGGCAACTCGCTGCTGACGGCGGCGGGCTTTCCGATGTGCGGCGAGTCGGACCTCAAGACGTGCCTGGCGATGCTCATCATGGACCGCCTGGACATCGGCGGCAGCTTCGCCGAGTTTCACCCCATCGACTTTGACGAGGGGTTCGTGCTGGTCGGGCACGACGGGCCGCACCACCTGAACATCGCCGACCGCCGCCCCGTGCTGCGAAGCCTGGACCGCTACCACGGCAAGCCCGGCTCCGGGGCCAGCGTGGAATTCAAGATCAGGGAGGGGCCCATCACCATGCTCAGCATCAGCCAGACGTTCGACGGCCGCTTTAAGTTCGTCGTGGCCGAGGGCGAATCCGTGGCCGGCCCGGTCCCAGCCACCGGGAACACCAACACCCGCGGTTTTTTCAAGCCCGACGTGCGCACGTTCCTCAAGCGGTGGGTCGCCCAGGGCCCGACCCATCACTTCGCGTTGGGGGTCGGCCACCGCGCCGAGTGCATCCGGAAGATCGCGGACATCCTCGACGTGCCCTGCGCCGTCGTGGGATGAGGCCGAATCGCCGGCACCGGCAGACTCGCACTGCCGTCCCCGACGGGTCTGAGAATGGTGAAACGAGAACGGGGCTGCCCATGGCGGGCAGCCCCGGTTGCCTGCGAATCCAAAGCGGATGCGCTTAATCCACTTCCTCTGGCCATTCGTAGGTGATGGCCACCGACTCGGACCACGGATGATTCTGCGGGCCGGCCTTCTTGCCGGGGTTCATGGCCTTCACGTGGACCATGCCTTCCAGGCTGATGCTGAGGATCGCTTTGGGGTCGGCGCCGGCGGCGACCAGGGCGTCTTCAATGGCCTGGGCGATATCCAGCGCGCCCGCGACGGTCGTCGTGGGGGGATCGGTCGGCTCGGGTTGCGGAACGCTCACGCAGGCCTTCACCTTGATGGGGAACTCGGTGGTGCCATCGCTGGCCACGCCGACCAGGCAGGCCTCCAGGGAGTACTTCGTGGCGCCGGGGACGGCGGTCCACGTGCACGTGATGATGGTCCCATCCACCGTGGCGGTCAGGTTCTCCGGTGCCGGCAGCGGTCCATCGCCCTTGGGGCCTTGCGGGCCCTTGGGGCCGGCCAGCACGAACGAGACCAGCAGCAGCGGGACGATAACCAGGACAACCTTCTTCATGTTGCGCTCCTTTGTTGGGGGGGCAGATAGTTGGGAACAAGAACGGATCGCGTCTGACAACGGTGCGGCTGGTTCTTTGCGGCAAGACCCTCGGCTGTCCTTTCCGCACGCGCGGGGTTCCGTGGCGTTCTCTCCGCCGGCCTGTCCGGCCGGCCCGCCGATGCGCGTGCTGCGGCCCAATACGCTACGTCAAGCGGGACAAGAGGGCATCGGGTCTAACCCGGAGAGCGGCGTCGGGGTTTTCCCAGAGGCACGTCGTGCGTCCGACGCGGCGCAATGTTCTTGATCGCCCGCCGGGCAAACGGTTAGATGTAGAGAGCGTTTGGGGGGCCAGGCGCAGGCGGCGCCGGGCTTGTAGACCAGGCGGAGACTGGCGATGCATTGGCTGTCGAATCATTCCGTGGACTTCATCATCCTGCTGGCGGCCGTGCACGTGCTGCTGTTCGGCTTCTTATGCCTGTACCGCCTGCGCGAGGTCCGGCGCCTCCGCAGCTACCTGCTGGACGTGCTGGGCACGCGTTTCCGCCGCACCAGCGACGACCCCGACCGCACCGTGGACGAGGCGATCGACAGCTTCTTTCACGACGTGCACGACGTGCTGGCCGGGCGGCCCGTCCAGGAGCGGCGCGAGCTGTGCGAGCGGCTGCTGACCAAGGACGAGGACCGCAAGTACCTCCGCAAGCGGTGGTTCGAGACGCTCTACAGCATCGCCCGCACGATGATCGAGGCCTACCCGCTGGCGGGGATCCTGGGGACGGTGCTGGCGATCGGCGTGGGCCTGGAGGCCCCGCGGATGAGCCTGCTGACTCCGCCCGCCGGAGCGCCGGCCGCCCAGGTGACGACGGCCCCGGCGGACGCAACCGACAGCGACGACGCCCGCGGCGTCGACGTCATCCGCGCCGCCCAGAACATCGTCGAGCAGTTCAAGAACGCCATCTGGTCCACGGTGTACGGCCTGGGGTTCGGGCTGATCTTCATGCTCTTCAACGCCGCCGTCGAGCCGGGCTTCGAACGCCTGTCCGAGCACCAGTCCGCCGTCCGCGAGACCATCCGCACGGCCAAGAAGCTCTTGTACGCGCCGCAGGACAACGGCGCGACGAACGGAAACGGCAACGGGAACGTTGAAGGCGGTGACCGGGCATGAAGCGCCGCCGGCGGATCATCCTGCAACTGACCAGCCTGCTGGACCTGCTGCTGATGGTCATCTTCGCCCAGTACATCGGGCTCCAGGAGGCCAGCCGGCTGCTGGTCCGCAACGAGCAGGCCAAGCGCCGCCAGGCCGAGCAGGCCCAGGCCGACACCGAGGTGGCTCGGGGCGAGGCGTTCGACAAGCTCCGCGAACTGGCCTCGGCCCTGAGCATCTCCGAGCAGCGCAGGGGCGACCAGTCGGCCAAGCTCCAGGAGCTGGCCACGGAGAACCTCCTGCTGCGCGAAAAGGCCGGCGTCATCGAGCAGATCGAGCAGGCCCGGCGCAAGGCGGCCCAGGACCTCCAGGCGGTCGGCGAGTTGGCGCGCGACTCGCTCGACGTCAACGCCGAGGCCGTCCGACTGGCCCTGGCGGACGTTCCGCCCGACGACCTCGCCCGCCTGCTGGCCGAGCTGCGACAGCTCAAGGACAAGGGCCCCACCGAGATCATCCAGTACCTCCGCGAGGCGGCCGAACTCCGCAAGCGCGCCGACATCTGGGAAGTCCACGTCGCCGCCGACGACTCCATCCGCATCCGCGTCAAGGACCGCGTGCTGGCCGAGGCGATCTTCGTGACCAGCCAGGACGACTTCCTCAAGCAGGTCCTGCCCTTGCTGCGACGCCAGGAAGAGCCCAAGAGCCTGGTCGTCATCCTGGTGAGCTGGTCCGACGCCCGGCTGGACACGCGATCGCACGTCCTGGCCGGGGTGGGCCAGATCGTCCAGGTCCTCGACGCCCAGTGGAAGAAGGCCAAGCGCATCGAAACAGCCGTCATGGGCTTTGCCAAAGAGCTGCCCTGACCGGCCCCTCGCACGCGGGAAATTCTCCTTGCCAATCCCCCGGTCCGTTCGTACTATAGCGGGTCTGTTCGCGCAGGGTGCATTGCGCGCATACGGCTGGGTGGTCCAGCCGGCCCTCCCGCCGGGCCAGCCGGGCGGGCGCGGCGCCCGTTCCGCAGGGGAACGGGAGCGACGACGCGACGACTCGACACAGTCAACGTACAAGGCAAACAATGGTAGATCGCAATCTTATTCAGTCTCTCAACATTTCCGACCAGGACATCGACGATCAGCTTCAATCTCTGGGGACCGACTTCAACCTCGACACCCTGGGCGAGATGATCCAGGAAAAGACCGCGCACCAGACGGGCACGATCCTGACCGGTCACGTGGTGGCCGTCATCGGCAACGACGTCGTGGTCGAGGTGGGGCTCAAGAGCGAAGGCACCGTAGACGTCAACGAGTTCGACGACCCCTCGGCCATCGAGGTCGGGCAGGAGGTCGAGGTGTTCCTGGAAGAGGTCGAGTCCGACAGCGGGCTGGTCGTCCTCTCCAAGCGCAAGGCCGACCGCATCCGCGGCTGGGAATGGATCGTCCAGAACAAGCAGGAAGGCGACGTGGTGACCGGCCCGGTGACCCGCAAGATCAAGGGCGGGCTGCTCATGGACATCGGCGTGCCCGCGTTCCTGCCGGCCAGCCAGGTCGACATCCGCCGCCCCAGCGACATCGGCGAGTTCATCGGCCAGCAGATCGAGGCCAAGATCCTCAAGATCGACCAGGAGCGTCGCAACATCGTCGTCAGCCGGCGAAAGCTCATCGAGGACCGGCGCGGCGAGGCCAAGGAGAAACTGCTGGCCGAGATCGAGGAAGGCCAGACCCGCAAGGGCGTGGTCAAGAACATCGCCGACTTCGGCGCGTTCGTCGACCTGGGCGGGCTGGACGGCCTGCTGCACATCACCGACATGTCCTGGGGCCGGATCGGACACCCCTCCGAGATGGTCAAGATCGACGAAGAGATCGAAGTGGTGGTCCTCAACGTGGACCGCGAGAAAGAGAAGATCGCCCTTGGCCTCAAGCAGAAGACCGCCAGCCCGTGGGACCAGGTCGAGCAGAAGTACCCCGTCGGCTCGCGGATCAAGGGCGAAGTGGTCAACATCATGTCCTACGGCGCGTTCGTCAAGCTGGAGGAGGGCCTCGAAGGCCTGGTCCACATCAGCGAGATGAGCTGGACCCGCCGCGTCAACCACCCCAGCGAGGTGGTCAGCGCCGGACAGGAGGTCGAGGTCGTCGTCCTGGACATCGACAAGGAAAAGCAGGAAATCTCCCTGGGCATGAAGCAGGCCGAGGTCAACCCCTGGACGCTGGTCAAGGAAAAGTACCCGCCCGGCACGGTGATCACCGGCACGGTGCGGAACATGACCAACTTCGGGGCCTTCGTGGAGATCGAGGAAGGCATCGACGGCATGCTGCACGTCAGCGACCTGTCCTGGATCCGCAAGATCGGGCACCCCAGCGAGATGCTCAAGCGCGGCCAGCAGCTTCAGTGCGTGGTGCTCGCCGTCGACGAGGAGAAGATGCGCGTCAGCCTGGGCCTCAAGCAGCTCACCGAGGACCCCTGGCTGCGGATCATCCCCGAGCACTACCTGCCCGGCCAGATCGTCAAGGGCAAGGTCACCAAGCTCACCATCTTCGGCGTGTTCGTCGAGTTGGAGGACGAGTTGGAAGGCCTGCTGCACGTCTCCGAGCTGGCCGACCGCAAGGTCGAGAACCCGCAGGACGTGGTCAAGGTCGGCGACGAGATCGAGGTCAAGATCCTCCGCGTCGACAGCGACGAGCGGAAGATCGGCCTGAGCCTGAAGCGCGCCCAGTGGGCGGCCGCCGACACCGGCGAGCGCGAGGGCGCCATCGAACAGCCCGTCAAGCGACGCGGCGGCCTGGCCGGCGAGGGCGGAATGCTGGGCAGCATGGGCAACAAGATCATCCAGTCGATCCGCCAGCAGGAAGACGAGGAGAAATAAGCGTTCGGAGCCTGCCCGCCGAAGGCGGGTCCCGCCTGCCTGCCGGCAGGCAGGCCGTCAGGCGGTCTTCCGCGAACCGAACAACCATCGCGGGCGCCGTGGGCCGACAGGCCGCGGCGCCCGCTTTACGTTGGGAACATGTCCGCGACGAATCTGGACACCGTCTTCGCCCGGCGGATGCCTCCCCAAGGACTGAGAACTAACTCGTGCCACGCTCAAGCCGCAGGCCCCGGAGGGGCGGAGGCTTGGGCGTGTGCCGGGCAGCCCGGGTGAACGGGGTCTCGGGAAGCGGCAGGGGCTTGCGAAGGACCCGGCCGGACGGCCCCGCCTTGAGGATGGCGCGAGTCAGTCACTCCTGTTGGGGTGTCCACCTGCCTATCAGGGCTTGACGACTTCGAACGGGATGGCCGGCAGGGGGCCGATCAGTTGGCGTTCCTCGCGGGTCTTTCCGTCTTTTCCCTTGGTCGTGGTTTGAAGGAAGGCATTGGCCATCAAGTTGCCTTTCAGCCCAGTCTTCGCCTTCGCGTCGCCGCGCAGGACAAGGAGCAGTCCCTTTTCCGCCCACGAGGCGCGATCCACGGCGATTCCCTCCGGCGGATCGCTCAAGTCGACCTGGATCTGCCCCGTGCGGTTCCAGGACATGCGGACCTGCACGGTGGCGGTTCCGCCGACGGGAATCCTCACCGGCTGCTCGCTCAGGATCTCCATGGGGCTCTGGAAGGTGCGGCGAGCCGCGGCGGGCGACTTGGGCGGTTTGTTCTCCCTGGCCGCGCGGGCGGCCTCCTGGCGGAATCGGTCGCGGTCTTCGGGCACGACGGTCAGATCGCGTGCAGGAACCACGTGCTTGTAGAAGAACGCCTGGGTCATTTCGTCGGACGGGATGGCCTGACGCACGACCTCCTTGCCGTCGATCATCGCGCGGCCTTCCAGGTGCGGGTGGACCGGTTCCGCCGACAGCAGGGGCGCCACAGCCAGCGTCAGGCGCACCTGGTCCTGCCCTTGCGGAATCGCGCCGCCGCCCAGGGCCAGGCCGAACGGGTCGTCCTTGAACCGCAGCGTGATTTCGCCGTCGAACCCGTCCTTGCGCATCGCGTAGACAGCGATGGGGTTGAGCCGCCAGGTGATCGCGTTGACGCAGGAGGGCGTCACCCGCAACTCGAAGTCGCCTCGCGGCGGGCTCAGCCGCAGACGATACGCGTACTCCGCTCCGCCATGGCGCTGAGCGTCGCCGAGGCGCACGTAATAGGTGCCGTCGGCCGGCAGGGTGACGCGGATCAGGGAATCCGCATGGTGTGTCCTCAGGTAGTCGGACTTGTCCTGGTGGTCGTCGTTGAAGGCCAGCCGTGCGCCGGCCGCGTCGAGAAACTCCAGGACGCTGTCCAGCGGCGATTCGAGCCTACGGGCATTGACCTCCGCGATGATCTCCTGGCCGGCGCGGCCTTCAAGACGAAACACGTCCCAGTCGCCGCTGCGGTCGATCCGCCCGTTGACGATCACGGGAAGCGTGACCGCCTGGGCGGTCTGCGTCGAATCGTTGGGCTCCCGTTCGAGACATTCCGGCAGCGTGTCCACGGCAAAGGGCATGGTGTTGGAGGTCATGTCCCCCTTGCGGACCGAAAGCGGGTGGATCCCCGGCGTCATGTCCTTGGCGTCCATCGGCAGCGTGTCGGCCGGCAGGTTCCGGCCGGAGAGCTTGACGGTGGTCGCCGCTCCGGCCCGGCCGCCCAACGGGAAGACGCCGGCAATATAGGGAAGCTCGCCCAGCGTGATGCGATAGACGAAGTCCGGGCGGCCCCGGTAGATCGCGTCCTTGATCTCGGCTACGTACTGTCCGTCCTGGGGGACTGTGAAGAACAGCACGGGATCAGGATGGAACCGGTAGTCGTCCTGATAGGCCAGCTCTCTTCCCTCGGCGTCGTACAGTGCCAGCGTGGCCTGAAACCACCCCGGAACCGCGTCGGCCAGGTACGGGATGAGTCTTCGGGCGCCGGCGGCGATGACCAGTTGCTGCCCCTTGCGAGCCTGGAAGCGGTAGCGGTCGGCGACGCCCGGGGTGAACCGATCGGGCGGCTGCCAGAGCGAGTCCGGATTACGGGGTATGATCTGCCCGTTCACCACCACCGGCAGCACAACGTCCGTCGTAGACGTGGGGGGGTAGGTCATCTCCGAGGCCTCTCGCGCGTCCGCGACGATGTCGGGTTGCGGCTTCTGGAATTCAGGCAGCCGGCCCACGAAGAAACGGAGCGGGTTGGATATCCCTCTGGGGGTTTCGACGCGGAGTTCCCGCTGCCCCGGCGCCGCGTCGGCGGCCAGCGTGACCCGCAGCGTCACGGTGTCACCGATCGCCGGGTAGGTCTGCTTCACGATCCGCGCGCTCTCGTATTGGCTCACCTCACGCTTGATCCGGGCGATTTGCTTGCGGGCCTCGGCGTCCGGCTTGTTCTTCAAGAGCTCCCTTGCCTTCTGGCGCAGGGCGTTGGCGTCCTTCTCCCTCATGGGCTTGTCGTCTTTCACCACCTCGACCGTGATGCCGCCCCCGGAGAAGTGCGCCTTGGAGACGTCGATGAAGTACTCGCCCTTCCAGGAGCCCAGGAACTGCCCGCCGACCGTGACCAGGAACGTCGTGCCCTGCCGGCCGCCGGCCGGACAGACGTAGCCGATCCGGGGCCGCTGGTCGGCAGCGGCAACGGACAAGGAAGCCAGAACGCTCAGTAACCCGCAGGCTGTCAAACGCCGGGATTCGATCATACGGTCCTCTTACATGATCTCCTTCAACCGTCCCGCCATCGGGATCCCGTCCGCCTTGGTCGGCGTGACGGTCAAGGGCAGGTCCATGGGATTGGCCAGTTTGCCTCCGGGGTCAATCCCCATCAACTCGTAGATGCTCCCCAGGAGATCGCACGGATAGACGGGGCGGTCCTTGACCTCTTCCCCTTTGGCATCCGAGGAGCCGACGATTCGTCCTCCCTTGAATCCGCCGCCGGCGACCAGCGCGGAGAAGACTTTGCCGTAATGGTTGCGCCCTCCGTTCCAGGGCGCTCCCCAGTCGATCCTGGGCGTGCGGCCGAACTCGCCGCAGCACCAGACGATCGTGCTCTCCAACAGGCCGTGCTCCGCAAGATCGGCCAGGAGCGACGCCAGGCCCGTGTCCAGGTCCGGCAGCAATTGCCGCATGACCTTGAAGTTGTCGGTATGCGAATCCCAGCCGCCGAAGTTGATGGTGATGTACGGCACGCCTCGCTGGACCAGACGCCTGGCCGCCAGGCAGCTCTGGCCGAACCGGGTGCGGGAGATCCAGGTGCCCCAGTTGACGTCGTATCGCTTTCGCACGTCGTCGCTCTCCTGGGAGAGATCGAACGCCTTGGCGCCGTCCCCCAGGATCATGTCGTAGGCCTGGTCCTCCGATTGGTAGAAGGCCTTCAGGGCGGGATCGGTTTTGAGGACGCTGCCCAGAGTATCGAGCTTGCGAAGCAGTTCGCGCCGCTTGGCTTGCTGCTGGTCGTTCAGGCCGGGGGAAACGACGCCTTCCACCATGAACTTCTGCTGGGCCGGGTCGCCCCCCGTTGCGAACGGCATGTGGCGAGCGCCCAGGAAGCCGGCCTCGGAAAACCGCCCCTGAGACTGGGTGAGCACGATGTAGGGCGGGATCAGCCCCTTGTAGCCGGCCTCGTAGCCCTTAAAGAGCGAGACCACGGCCCCGGCGCACGGGAAGACCAGCCGGTCGCCCGGCCGCCGGCCGGTCTGCGTCAGATAGGCGGCCGTCTCGTGGCCGTTGTCGCCGTGGGTCATGCTGCGGACGATCGAGAACTTGTCGGCCTGCTTGGCCAGCCTGGGCAGCAACTCGCCGATGCGGATGCCGTCCGCGTTGGTGGCAATGGGATTGTTCAGCGGCCCGCAGTAGTCGTTGCCCGCCTCCGGCTTGGGGTCGAACGAATCCAGGTGCGACGGCCCGCCGGCCAGCCAGATCTGGATCACCGACTTGGCCCTGGGTGGCTTGGGCGGCGCCTTGTCCGCCCCGCTTGCCGCCCGGCCGCCGGCCAGCAGCAACCCTGCCGTCCCGGCCAGGCCCCGAACCAGGACCTCGCGCCGTGAAACCGGCTCAAAACGACTTGTACCGCTCATATTCCACCGTCCAATTGCGCAGACGGCGCCTGCGCAGTCTCCGAGCCTGGGTCAGTGCCTGTAGCAGAACTCCGGACTGTTGATCAACGCCCAAACGAGGTCTCGCGGCCCCGCGTCGCCCCACGTCTCTTTCAGGTGCGCCTTGGCGACTTGCAGCTCTTCGTCCGTCGGCATCCGCGAGAGAACCGTAAGGTAGATTTCCACAATGCTCTCCGCCCTCTTGGGATCGGCCCCCAGCAGGGCCCGCAGCTTGCGGCTCGTCTCGATCTTCCGCCGGACATGGCTGGAGTTCAGGAGGTGCAGCCGCTGGGCCGCGCTGGGACGATTGTTGCGGTCGGACTCCAACCCGGTGTCGCGCGACGAACGCCCGAATTTCTCCAGGAACGGGCTGGTGATGCTGGCGTCGGCCAGCGCCACGGCTCGCTGGTTCTCAGGCATGAACGTGTACGGCTCGGGAATGATGCTGGAATAGTGCTCGGTCGTGCCGGTGATCTGACACAGGGCGTCGATGATCACCTCGGCCTCCAGGCGACGGAGCGGGTACTGCGCGAAATTCGCCTCCCCCCGGCCGTCGTCGCTCCGGGCGACGCACGACAACTGATATGTCGTCGAGTTGAGGATCTGCCGGAGAAGATGTTTCATGTCGTATCGAGCGGCGATCAGGTCCTGCTCGAGGAAGGCCAGCAGTTCAGGATTGGCCGCCGGGTTGTCCGGCCGGATGTCGTCGGCAGGATGGATGATTCCCCGGCCCAACAACCAGAACCATACGCGGTTGACGGCGTTGCGGGCGAACCAGGGATTCTTGGGGCTGATCAGCCAGTCGGCAAACGCCGCGCGGGGGTCCTCGCCCGGCGTCAAGCGGACCGCCGCCGCGTCGGGGAAGGCCGCCGCCCGCAGCGTCTGCACGCCCGGCTGGCTGCGCGCCTTCTCGAGATCGAACTGGACGATCTCCTCCTTCCACTCGACCGTGGGCTTGTACGCGATCTGCGAGAAGAAGACGGCCATGCCCGACCAGCGCTCCTTGGGCCAGCTTTCCGGGCGCACCCCCATGAAGCTGAGCGCGACCGCCTGCGCGACGGCCTGCGGGTCGCGGCTCTGCACGGCACGGTAGAAGTTTACTTGGGGGTTGCGGAAATTGCTGCCGCTGGCCGTGAGCATCTCGCGAACGAACCGGTCGTACGGCATGTTGTCCCTGACGCTCGCGCGAATCCAGCGGTGATAGGCCTGCACCGCGTTGGGCCAGAGCTTGATGGGAAACTCGGACTTGACTCGCAGCAGATCGCACCACTTCATCGCCCAGTAGTCAGCGTACTCGCTGCGCTCCAGGAGACGATCGATGAGCTTGCGGCGTTTGTCGCGGTCCGTATCCTGCAGGAACTGCCGGGCCTCTTCGGCCGTCGGCAGCATGCCGATCACGTCGAGGTAGAGGCGGCGCACAAACACGCCGTCGGAGCAGACTCTGGCCGGCGTGATGCCCAGTTGCTTCAGCCTGCCGAGGACCAGCTCGTCAATCCGTCCTTGGGCAACTGGGTCGGCGTCGCCCTCAAAGGGATTCTTCGGTGGCGCGGCTTGAGAGCGTTGAGCAATAGCGACGGCCGCCACGAAGGCAACGGCAACAACGAATCGTTTCATGGTACGGCTCCGGCCAAGCCCGTTGAAGGTACAGGACTCTCTTTCCATGGCGGCGCCTGCGTCGGCGCCATCGCCTGGCACGCTCAGCACGGATCATGGTAACCGTTCACCCCGCGGTAAGCAAGGAGACGGAGCCCTTGCAGGTCGTACACGATGCGTCCCTTGAGGACTTTTCGGCGGGCGGCCGCCGGCCGATGGCGGACGGGGCCCGACAGGGGCGTCTCTGGGTTCTCCACCCGGGCGCGGTCGTCCGCGGCGGGGGGGCTCTACTTCACGGCGTCGCTCAGGAAGGCGTAGTAGTGCACCCACACTGCCGCCAGGCCGGCGTAGACGCCGCACAGGGTCCAGCAGGCGATCTCGGCGATCAGGTGTCGGCGGAAGATGAAGAGGATGACCGAGCCGACGGCGAGCGTCGACAGTTTGAAGACGATCAGGACGGTGGGGTGGGCCAGCAACGCGGCCGCCAGCGGGTTCAACTCGTGGAAGCTGCCGATCCGGTGGGCGGTGAGCGTGAAGACCAGGTCGAACACACCGCACAACCACAGCAGCGTCAGCAGGAGGACGACGCGGCGGGAACGCCTGTTGCCCAGGCGGCTGCCTGCCCTGCCCAGGGCCGACAACAGCGACCCGAAGGTCCCGCCGCGTCTGCGGAGGACTTGGGTGCGTCCCAGTTCTGCGTTGGCAGTGCTCATCGCGGCTCCTGCTCTTCTTTTCGACCCCAAAGAGGGCCGTCTTCACTCGGTTGTAGCATTCTATTCCCGCCGCGTCGGCACGAGCGGGCAGGCGGCGGACAAGGGGCCCGCCCCGTCGGGCGCCTGGACGACGGAAATCCTCGAAAACGGGCCTTGACAGGCTCGGAAACCTGTGGTTCACTGAAGGTGCACGTCGCACCCTTTGAGCCATCTCTCATAGAGGAACTGGCCATGGCCACGGATGAACCCCGCGAAGGTTTCCCGGACCCGGGCGCTCATGTCCACCGGCTGAAACGGGATTCCTCGTCTGCCAGGGACGCGGCGTCCATAGCGGGCCCTCACGACCAGTGGTCGCCCTATTGGCAGCGGGACGACTACGAGAAAGCTCCGCTGACCTGCGACCTCGAGCAACTCCAGCGGATGGGCATCGAACTACCCGAGCCGAGCGCCATGGACGAAGCCCAGTTGGCGGCCAAGCTGGACGAAGTTATCCGGGCGCTGGCCGCCGTCGGATCGTATCTCTACTCCACCGACCACCTCAGCGACCGGGAGTTGTATGCGCGACTGCACCGAGACGTGCTGCGCGAGCAGAAGGTCGCCCTGCCGGCGGGGCTCAACCGACACGTCGACATGGTCGGCAGCGGCAGCGACGAACACATTCAATTGTGGCTTCGGTACTACGCCGACGAAGAAGATCGTCGCAGTTGGGCCCGCGAATGGCCATCCGACCCGATCCCCGCCCGCGCCAAACCGCCCTTCGACCGCGACCGATTCCTCCCTCGCCCGCCCCGGCGATCTCGATAATGCTCCCCTGATTGCTTTGTCAGTGCCGCGAGACTGTCGATTCCAGGAAGCGCGCTGCCTATTCGCGACACTTCTCTGCCAAGATTGCCCTTTACTGGAACCCCATCGATAAAGGCCTTTCTTGCCCCACCAGTGATAGGTGTGTTGCCCTATGGCGACACGACGTCATAACCGGAACAGCCCCCCTCTGTTCCGCGGACCCAAGGGCCCGGTCGGAAGGCCTTGACTGACAGGGGTAAGCTGCAGGCCTGCTTTCTGCTTTGTGACCGGCGGAGGGTTTGGCATGTCCCTTGCCTTTCTATACAGCGAACCAGCCCATCGGAGGCGGTTCGTCTTGACTTCTGTGCAGGAGATCGCTGCCATGAACGAGGCGGCCCTGAAGGAAAAACTGCTCGAACTCGCCCAGACCGTCCAGGCCCTGCCCGCTATCGGACAGCCCAAGGCCGCCTCGGCCGACGGGGTCTACCTCTCCAATCTCCAGCCGAAAGTCACTGAGGTGGAAGACGCGCTGGACTATCTCCGCCTGCAACTCAAGTATCTGGTCTTCGACCTCGAGGCCACTCGTCGCGAGAACCGCTATCTTCGCAAGATGCTCGAGAGCCGGCCCCCTCGTCCGCCCAGCGACTTCGACGACAACGCCGACCGATAACTTCTACTCCCCAGCCGGCGGGCGATAGAAGCTGTCCCGCTCCACCGGCTCCAGGCCGCACTCTCGAATCGTCTGGCGAAGTCGTTCTACGCTTACCTCCGTGCCGTCGGCGGCTTTGACGATGTCGTAGCGGACGACCGTGCCGTCCATGTCGTCGGCCCCGAAGTTCAGGGCCAGTTGCGACAGCTTCAGCGTGTGCATGATCCAGAACGTCTTGATGTGATCGAAGTTGTCCAGCAGCAGGCGGCTGACCGCGACGGTGCGAAGGTCGTCCAGGCCAGTCGGTCCGTCCAGGTGCGACAGGGGCGAGCCGCCCGGGATGAAGCTCAACGGCACGAACGCCTGGAAGCCCCCCGTCTGGTCCTGCAACTCCCGCAGGCGCAGCATGTGGCGAACCCGCTCTGCCGGAGTTTCCACGTGGCCGTAGAGCATGGTGGCGTTGGAACGCAGGCCCATCTCGTGGGCGGTCCGGTGCACCGCGAACCAGTCCTCCGCCCCCATCTTGTGCCGGAAGGCGCGGGCGTGGACGCGATCGTCGAAGATCTCCGCACCGCCCCCCGGCAGGGAGCCCAGCCCGGCCTCCACCAGCCGCTCCAGCACCGCCCGCAGCGTCAGCCGGCTCAGCCGGGCGATGTGCGCGATCTCCACCGCCGTGAACGCCTTGATGTGAACGCCCGGGGCCGACCGGCGGATCGCCTGCAGCATCCGCACGTAATGTCCCAGCTTCCACCTCGGGTGCAGCCCGCCGGTCATGTGGACCTCGCACGCCCCGGCCTGCTCGGCGGAGGCGGCCACGGCGGCAACATCCTCCACGGAAAGTTCCATTGCGTCGTGATCGCCCGGCGAACGTCGGAACCCGCAGAACAGGCAGGCCAGCACGCAGCGGTTGGTGTAGTTGATGTGGCGGTTGATGATGTAGTACGTCCGCCCGCCGTGGCGGCGTCGGCGGACCAGGTCGGCCAGCCGGCCCAGCACGTGCACTTCGTCCGTCGCCAGCAGGAGTTCCCCATCCGCCTGATCGAGACGCTGCCCCGCGTGCACTTTGTGCCAGATGCCCGCCAGCCTTGGCTCGCTCGGTTCGATCATCCCGCTATTCTACCAGCCCGGGCGGAGGAGGAAAATCGTCCGCCCCAAAAAGCCTGAAGCGTTGCTGGACGCTTCGCCGATACAGGAAAGGCGACAACAAGCTGTAGGGGGTCCGGCCCGTCCGGGGCGGATATATGGGGCAAAAACCCCGGCAGGATGAACGAAGCGGACAGCGGGGAGGCCGCCGAAGGAGAGGCTGACGCAGGGAGGACGAAAGAAAAAGTTTAAGGTTCCGCTTGACGTTTGGACGATGTTAGGAATAGAATATGCGAACGAAACCCGAAAGGCCCATGTGGTGGCAGATGCCGCAGCGGACGGGCGCAGTTGACCACGCCGCACCGGTCGCCCGCCGGATGCTGAGACGACGAAAGGCAGCGAGAACGATGACCGGCCAACCCCTATGTCAGTTCGGCCCCGGCGGAGATTTCGTGCAACCCTGGCCGCCCAGCAGTCAGCCGTTGCCGCAGGATCAGGCCTTGGGCAGCGTCGGCAACGCCGCGAAGGCCATGGGGCTCCAGCCGCCTCTGGTCAGCACAGGGCCCGAGGGTATTCAGTGGATCCAGTCGCCCGGCCAGCAGGGGGGGCAGGAATCGGTCCTGTCCCGCGTGGCGGCGGCCGTGCTGCGGTTGGTTCGCGGCCCGGCGCCGCAGCCGGTTTGCCAGGCCTTGCCGCAGGCGGTTTGCCCGCCCGCGGAGGCCGTCGCGCCGTCCGGTCCAGCCGTCCTGGCCGTGCGGTCCGTTCGGCTGGAGTCCGTCGCCATGCCCATGCCGGCCGGGGGGCAAATCCTGGCCGGGCGGCACTTCGCCGCGTCCGCCAGGAAGCTGATGCAGGAGATCGACCATGCACGCACTGACACCGAGGCAGTTGCAGATCCTGAGGTTCATCCGGGACTTTCGCGCTCGCGAAGGCTATTCGCCGTCGATGCAGGAAATGGGCGACGCCCTGGGGCTGACCAAGGTCACCGTCTTCGAGCACGTCGCAGCCCTCGAAAAAAAGGGCGCCCTGCTGCGAGGTCCCAAGCACAGTGCCCGCTCTTTGCAGGTATCTCCTGACGTCCAGTTCGCCGACGAGAAGCCCACGCGCCTCCCTCTGGCCGGGCGGATCGCCGCCGGCTCGCCCATCGAGGCCATCGAGGACCAGGACACCGTCGACCTCGAGGAGATGTTCACCGGCCCGGGCGACAACTTCGTCCTCCAGGTCGCCGGAACCAGCATGATCGAGGACCAGATCCGCGACGGCGACTACGTCGTCTGCCGCAAGGAAAGCATCGCCCGAAACGGGCAGACCGTCGTCGCCCTGCTGGACAACGGCGAGGCCACCCTCAAGAAGTTCTACAAGGAGAAAGGCCGAATCCGCCTCCAGCCCGCCAACGCCAGCCTCAAGCCCATCTACGTCGACAACGTCCGAATCCAGGGCGTGGTCATCGGCGTCATCCGGCGGGTGTAGGCTCGCCGGCAAACCCGGCCGATGGCTTCCTCCGCGCGTCAGGCCCGCCGGCTCCGCCGGATCAGTTCTCTCGCGCCGACACCCGCGGCCAGTAGCGGCCGAACTGGCGCTCCACTTCGATTCCCAGGCCGAACGTGCGGCTGAGGATGGCGGACGTGAGCACGTGTTCTTTCGGTCCGCTCGCCAGCACGCGTCCGCCGCGCAGGGCCAGCACGTGCGTGAAGACGGGGGAGATCTCCTCGATGTGGTGGGTCACCAGCACCATGGACGGCCCGTCGTCGCGCCCCAGGCCCTCGAGCACGTCGAGCAGGTCTTCGCGGCCGGGCAGGTCCAGCCCGGCGCAGGCCTCGTCGAGGATCAGCAGTTTCGGCTGGGCCATCAGGGCCCGGGCGATCAGCACCCGCTGCTGCTCGCCCAGCGACAGCGTCGCGAAGGGCGCCTGGGCCAGCTCGCGGCAGCCCACGCGCTGGAGCAACTCCTCGGCCTGGAGCACCTGCGGCGGCGAGGGACGGTCGAACAGCCCGGTCGAGGCGAAAGCCCCGCTGAGCGCGATCGACAGGGCGGGCTGGTTCGTTCGCAGCAGGGGCCCCAGCGACGCGCTGACCCACCCGATGGCCCGGCGCAGCACCCGAAGGTCCACCTGCCCGAACGCCTGGCCCAGCACGCTCACGTGCCCGCGCGTCGGCCAGAGGTACCCCGTGGCCACCTGGAGCAGGCTCGTCTTGCCCGAGCCGTTGGCCCCGACGATCGCCCAGTGCTCGCCCGCCCGCACCCGCCAGTTCACCCCCTCCAGCACGAGCCGCCGCCCGCGATCCAGGTCAACGTTCACAAACTCGATCATGTCGTCTCTCTCATCCATGGCGTGCGGCGTAGTGTACCACCGGCCGGCGATCCGGCTCACCACTTCTTGAAGACGAAGAACGCCGCCGCCACCATCAGCGCGAACCCCACCGCGTAGTTCCACCTGAACTCTTCCTTCAGGTACCACACCGAGAAGAACGCGAAGACCGACAGCGTGATGACCTCCTGGATGGTCTTCAGCTCCGCCGTCTTGAAGCCCTGCTCAGCCCCGATCCGGTTGGCGGGCACCTGGAAGCAGTACTCGGCGAAGGCGATGCCCCAACTCGCCAGGATGGCCCACACCAGCGGCGAGTTGCGATGCTTCAGATGTCCGTACCAGGCGAAAGTCATGAACACGTTGGAGATCGTCAGCAGCACGATCGGCACCACTTTGATAAGCGGCATATGGGGTCTACTCGCGGTCCTCGTCATCCAGCCGGCCCTGCCGCGGAGGCACGAGCACGTCCGCGCCCGGCGACGATGCGGGAAGCCGCCATTATACCATGCCGACCAGGCAAGCGGCGCCAGCCCCTCCGCAAGCCGCTCACCCGCCCGGCGCCGCTCGTTCCGGGCCGGGCCCGCCCGACAACCCCGCCACCCGGGCGACCTCCCCAATGTCCCGTTTTTGCGAAAATCCGGATCGGCCAGTCGGTTCAGCAAGAACGCCATAAATAACTGTTGGATATGGCCTTGCGAGCTTTTACGCTAAATTAGAATAATTGGCAAAACCATAAAAATCTGCGCAGAGATGCGACATTCGGACCCGAAATGGGACATTCCAGGCCTCAGCTTGGCCGTTCAGGCGGACGCGTTCGCATGTAAGTCCTTTGACCGAACAGTCTTGAGAAATGCCGCCACTTGGGCATTTTCGTCTGTCGGGTTTCAAGCCCCCAAGCGGCGTCCAGGAAAGCCCAGGGCGACCGCGGGGAGCCCTGGGAAGCGGTGATCAAGAAACGTCAGCCCTGAAGGGGCGTCTTGGCATAGCGCCCGGCTCCCGGCCGAAAACCTAAGCCGCTTGGCGCGCGGGCGTCCGCGACTATATGCTGAACGGCCACACGACGAGGCGCGGATGAGCAGGATGAGGACAATCTGCCTGGTAGGCGTCGTCTGCCTGGCGGCGGTGGCTGGCGCCTGCCCGGTGCGCCCCATCCCTAGCAGCCCGTTGAAAAAGGCCCCCCCACCGTGGCATGGGCGTCTCGCCCATGTGTACCACGGGCATCTTGCCCGTGGAATTGTCCGGAAAACAGCAACTCCCACGGCCGGGACGGCCGTGGGACACACGGGCAAGATGCCCG
>Ga0116148_1001611_pt1 | contig 24115 bp, 21 predicted proteins | sample AD_UKC055_MetaG_FD_89786 | JGI IMG/M metagenome (GOLD analysis project Ga0116148, IMG submission 89786) | Active sludge microbial communities of municipal wastewater-treating anaerobic digesters from USA - AD_UKC055_MetaG | ecosystem: Engineered > Bioreactor > Anaerobic > Digestate | place: USA... | reverse complement strand
TATTGAAAAGTTTAATAAGACTATTCAGGAAGAATTCATTGATTGGCATGAGGCCTGGTTAGATAATACTGCTGAATTTAACGTTAAATTAGTGGATTGGCTAATTTGGTATAATACTTTGAGACCGCATTGGAGCCTAGGGCTCCAATCGCCCTTTCAATTTTTATTAAATAACGGACACTTGTCCAAAATGAGGTGGACTGATACACTAGTTAGACTATCGCAGAAAGGTAATACTGAAGCAAAAGAAAAAATTATTGGTTTAACAAAAGGCCTTGTTGAACAGTGGATCGAATATGACAAAAGCTTGTCTAGCTGGAGGGGTTATAATGATTTAGTATTTGATCATATCAATGCTTGTATTCGAAGATTTCGTTACGCTGGTTCATTCCTTGGTTATTTACATAGGACATTGCAATATGCGGGACTAGGATTAACGCCGTTGGAGAAATTTTCTTTGGATGATTATCCTTCTATTACGGGTAAAAGGATAATCGAAATATTTAATGATAAAAATGATAAATATGTTTAATTTTCAAGAATTAATACAATTAATTCCAATAGCAGTAATTATTTCAATTATTGTGTTTTTGGTTAGATTTTTTGGTAAAGCTATTTCAGATCAAGTTCCTTTTGCTGATGATAGAAAATGGCATGAGGAGTTATCTGGAATTATGTTTTTTTCTAATTATATATTGTCCCCAATTATATTGGTGGGAATATTGTATTTGCGTGGTTTTAGATTTTGGTTGTTTCCTAAAGAGGATTTATTTATTCTTTTGACAAGTTTAGTTGTTTTTATTTCATTGAGCATAACTAGTAGAAAATCAATAGCGTTTTTAAAAGACAATAAATTTACTGAGGGTAATTATCTAGAGTCTTTAAAAAAATTTTTTAAGAATAATAATAAAAAAGACTTTGGTGATTCGATGATTTATTACAGATTCCTATTTTTTCCGATTGTGTCTCTGGGAATAATATATTTGTTGATTTTATTTTACCGATTGGGATCATACTATCACTTATTAATAGCTTTGATATATTTATTTTTTCATTTAACATCGTTTGCAATATTTACCTCATTATTAAAGAGAAATATTTTTATTGCGAATATCAAGTTTATCGACAAAAGTATTAAGTCTATAAAAAAGTGTAGAGTTTTAAAAGTTAATGATGATAATATAAGGATTCTAGTTAAAGACAAAGTATTAATTGTTAACAAAGATAAGGTTTTACAAATTGAAAGATTATATAAGTAAGCATTGGACAGATGAGCTCAAAAGAAGAAAAATCTAGAAAAAATAAAGTGGGAAGAAATGATCCCTGTCCTTGTGGAAGTGGTAAAAAATATAAAAAATGTTGTATTGATAAAATGCAGGAAAAAGATATCTCACAAAATCCACCCCAGCTAAATAGATCCAATGACAAATTTGATTATAGTATGGAGTTCCAAGATTTATATAAAAAATATTTATTAAACAATCCTATAACAAAGCAAAAAAGGCAAAATAATCACTATGTTCCAGCTGGATATCAAAAAAGATTTATTCTTGATGGACAAAAGGAATTGTATTATCTTGATTTGGATCCAACCTATAGAGATTTGCCTGATGGCAGAAGAGTGAGGATAAGTAGAGAATTACGACATCAAGGGCCAAAAATATGTTTTTGTGAAGATGATCTATATACAACTAAATTTTTTGGCATTAGAAATGAAGAAATTGAAACTTATCTCTTCGGTAAAATTGATGATAATATCCATGATGCATTAGATGGTCTTATTTCGAACAACTCCCATCTTTTACATAAATATTTCCAATATATTTTTGAATATATAGATGCTCAAAAATTGCGCACACCAAAAGGGCTTGATTGGATCAAGTCTAATTATTTTCAGCTTACGAAAAATGAACTATTGTTAGAAATGCAGTTTTTAAGAACAATGCATTGTACTATGTGGGTTGAGGGAGTGATAGAAATAGTATCGGCAGAAGATTCTGATATCAAGTTTATTATTTCAGATCATCCAGTTACTATTTATAACCATGCTTGTTCTCCTGATTCTAAACCTTGTAAAAATTCAAATGATCCCTCAACAGCATGGAAAGCCTCGCAAACAATTTTCCCACTAGGATTGAATCATTGTCTCATATTAACAAATCTTGAATACGGTAGCTCTCCTGATGAAGTTGATCCTGTTTCTGGTAGGACTAATCCAAGATTCTTTTCTCAAACTATAACTAGATGGGACACAGTAATACGCGATCGTAAACTTAAGGCGGAAGAAGTTTGTGCTATAAATTATATTATCAAAAGACGTGCACGAAAGTATATAGCTGCTGGCAAAAAAGAATGGTTATATCCAGAAAAGATGTACGCTAAAAATGAATGGAAATCTCTTCGTAAAATACTTTTGCCACCAAAGAATAAGGTTTATCAATTTGGGGGAGAAATTTATGTTGGAGGTAAAGATGGAGGTTTAGCTTGGTATCAAGATGCATTTGGTCGGAGACATACAAGTAGAGAAGATGAGAATGATCCAATAAGAAAATGTTCCATAAGCAAGAGAAATGAAATTTTAAATAATGCTATATGGAAAATATTCGGTTTTGATGAAGGTAAGAGTTGGGATGATTTTCGTAAGGAATTAAGCGATGAAAAGATTAAAGAATTGTATCGCGTTGTAGGAATGCTTTGGAATCCTGATACTGAATTAACAAATCTTTTACCAAAACCACAAGATGACAAGCTAAGAGCTTTTTATCACGGCTCGCTTGATCCAAGAATAACTCCTTTAACAGTCATTGGTTATTCTTTGTATGTGGACGAAGTTATTCTATATTCACCATTTTTAAATCCCAGAGCGATGAATGAGGAATATAGTCCATATGAAAAACCAGGTCAATATATAGAGGATACTATTAAAAATATACGAATGGTGATGGATTTAATGCCTCTTATTGATGCTAATATCATTGAAATGATACCGGATCCTTGTGAATTTAATCCCGAATTAAGAATTCGTACTTTTAAAATGGCTGAGTTAAGGATGAAACATAGGAGTATTAGGGAAAAAGAAATGGATTTTGCGCATAAATTAATACGAGAGGATATGGAAAAGTCTATTTTAAATTTACCGAACGAAATATTAGAAAATAAGCTAAAAGAAATTTTATCAGATGCCTCTGATGAAGAAATCAAAAAGGCATTAATATATATAGAAAAACAAAGACTTGCTGATCCATTGGTTCCCATACAACCATTGGATATAAATAATGGTGGTCGTTTGCATATTTTTAGAATGAGCGGAACACATGAAATGGCTTTGTATCTAGCACAAGTTACAGGATCTTTTGTTTATACTGATGTAAAACACTGTTGGAATGAATATAATCGGTCAGAACTTAAAAGACCAGAAGAAAAAAATGTTAATTATTGGGGTCCTTTAGTGAAAGCCCTAAATGAATTTAATTTAATAATGTACATAGATCCCGATCCAAGGTTTTGGCCAGAAATTAAAGAGAAGGGATATCTTGCAGACTTTATAAACTTATATAGGAGTATTCTTCAATCTGTTCGCACTATGTCCAAGCCAGAAGATATCGAAGTTAAAGCTAGACAATATGTTGAACAACTTAAAAAAATTGATTTAGAAAAGATATTCAAAAAAATAGAAATTGATTATAGAAAGAAATTTAAAAATAATGGTAGCATGAATAGAAAAATTAAATTACCAGCCAGTTATTTTATACCTATTAATGGAATAGGTTCTAATATAGTAACTCAGATATTACTAACCCATGGTATTAATACGTCTTATTGGAAGAGCGTTCCATTTGGCGTATATTTAAATTTAAATGGGATACAGCATATATAATAAATGTGATATATTTAATCTTTTTTATACTGTGCCATTTGTTCCATTTTTCATTTTTAGACCCCGAGCCGACTCCGTTATTTGACCTCAAAGAAAGACTTCAAAAACCCTTTATAAATCCCTAGTCAGGCGGTTCTGGACCGACCTGGGGAGCCAGATATCAAATCGTGACGAGCAAAGAGGGCTGAAAAGCCTTCTTTTGCTTTTATACTAGCCAACTTTCTATCTGTTACAATGAGTTCTGAAAAGACTTGTGTAGCAATAACATGTTTTTCATTATCAAGAGCGTTTTTGTAGTAAACAGTAGCTATTTTTACTATTTCTGAAAAGGTCATGACGTATATTAGCATTTCATTGGCTGCCTCTTGGTGGGCATTTATTTTGTTCTCAATGTTCTCTCAAGCTCGGAGTTGAGGTGTTTTTCTTTTTTAGCAATTTCTTCCATGCTCATACTGTTTGCTCGGAGTAAGCTGATTTTATTTTTGGTTATGTAATTTAAATTAGCGTATATTCTTTTTCTTTCTTTGTTTTTCTCTCATTTGTCTTTGATCGCTTTACACCAATATTTAACTATATCCTCGGCGATTTTTTTGGTGATCTGCTGTCAATTTTTTGTATTTTCTTTAAGCAAAAATTCAATTTTGGTTTTCTGCGAGGCAACCTCGGATTCCGCCTCAATCAGTTTGATAGTTCACTCTCTGATAGTCGTTTGAGTTTATCGCCAAAGGATTAATGCCGGCGGTTTCAAATACCCGATCAATCGCTTGTCTGGTCGCGTTGATAGAAAATTTAAGCGTGGTGCCGAATGCCATGGTTTTCCTGATATTTAATTTGTATTTGGCGGTCTTGCCGACCTTTTTCGTAGTCATAGTCATTTTCTGTTTACCTACTCACTATTCTTTGCCAATTTTTAGTGAATTGGACCCATTTTATGTCTCCCATTCACTACACTTTTAATACTTGTGGATATTATCGTATGTAGCTGGTTATATTCCACTAGTGGTTTTTATAAGAGTATTATGACAAAATTCGCCACTTTTGACAACGAATTTCATAAGCGGTAAAATATAAATATAAACTTATAAGCAAAGATATTTTTTATGAATACTAAGATAGATAAACTTTTTACCATTGAGGAAACCGCCAAAATTTTGAGAGTTAGCGGTCGTTCGGTTAATCGTTATATTGAATCGGGCAAGCTTAAAGCATCAAAAATTGGCAGTTGGCGAATTACTGAATTTGATTTGCAAAAATTTTTAGAAGACACCAGTAATTTTGTCGGTAAAAATAAGAAGAAATAATTTTTTATGACTACAAAACAAGCCATACAAACCATACAAAAAACATTTGATATTAATCATATATTTGCATATAGAGTTTTTTCGTTAGCCGATAAATCAAACTTGCTTGACGATTCAGCTCGGATTATTGCTGAGAAGCCAAAGCCATTCGTTAAATGGGTTGGTGGTAAGCGTCAATTGTTGGAGCAGTTTAGACTAACGAAACTCTATCCACCGGAATTTTTTGATCCGACAAGAAACAGCTATTTTGAACCATTTGTTGGTGGCGGGGCTGTTTTCTTTGACTTACTCCCAGAAAGAGGATATTTATCGGATTTAAATGAAGAGTTGGTTATTACTTATAATGTCATCAAAAATAATGTTAATGAATTGATTCATTCTCTTAAAAAACACAAGAACGATAAAGAATATTTTTTGAAAGTCAGAGCTCAGGACACGAATAAATTAAGCGATATCGCAATCGCTTCAAGATTTATTTATCTAAATCGAACTTGTTTTAATGGTCTTTACCGTGTTAATAGCCAGGGCAAATTTAATGTGCCATTTGGCAAATACTCAAATCCGCAAATTTGCGATGAACAAAACCTTAGGGAGGTTTCGAATGCTTTAAGTAGTGTAGAAATCAAGCATCAGGACTACAAAGAGGTTCTCAAAAAGGCAAAGAAGGGAGATTATATATATTTTGACCCGCCATATTATCCTGTTAGTAAAACCGCCTCGTTTACATCTTATACTTCCGAGTCTTTTTTGGATAAGGAACAGATTGAATTAAGAGATGTTTTTGTTGAATTGAATAATAGAGGATGTTTCGTTATGTTGTCTAATTCTGATACGCCGTTTATTAATAAAATTTATTCCGGCATAAAGGGCGTACGAGTTACAAAGGTTTATGCCGGCCGAGCTATAAACTCTAAAGGATCGGGTCGGGGTAAGATAACGGAAGTTTTAGTTACTAACTATTAATCAATAAATATGAAAAAAGATTTTAATACATTAATAACTACATTTAAGAGCTCAATTAAAACTTGGGATTATTTTGTAAATTGGGAAAAAGTTTTTGCGAATAGCTCGGATTTAGAAATTACTTTAAACAAGCTAAATTATTTACTTGGCAAAGAAAATTTAAAGGAAGAATTCAAAAAGTTATATAAAACCAATCCTGATATTGTTAAGGTCTTGCCCGTACTATTGGCTGTTAGGGAAAATAAACTGGAAGTTTTTGATAAAGTTACCAAGAACTCTGAGTTTTTTGATTTTTCTGGAAAAGAACAAAACCCAGGCAAATATTTTAAGTTTTTAGAAAAATCCGGACTTGCTAGATTATTTCAAAAAGACGGAATCAAAAATCTTGTTGATTATGTTATGGGTGTTGAAGTTGGTTTAGATAGTAATGGTCGAAAGAATCGCGGTGGAACTTTAATGGAGGAAATTGTCGGTGCTTTTATTTTTGAATTTTGTAAAAGCAATGGTTATGAGTGTTTAGCTCAAGCCCGAGCTACAAGTATTAAAAGTAGGTGGGGTGTTGATATTAAAGTAGACAAATCGGAAAGAAGTTTTGATTTTGCTGTTTATAATACAAAGAATAGAAAGATAAAACTTTTTGAAACTAATTTCTATAATGGCGGAGGTTCAAAGTTAAAAGCGGTTTGTGGTGAGTTTAAGAGTCTTTATGATGAGCTAAAGAAACAAAATATCGATTTTATTTGGGTCACAGATGGTTTGGGATGGCATACTGCTCAGAGACCATTGGAAGAAACGTATAATCATAACAACGAATACGTCTTTAATTTAAATATGCTTGAAGCCGGCATATTGAGCGAACTTAAATGGTAAAAAATTATGGTGCAGAAAAAAGTTACAGAATTAAAATTGCACCCAGACGAGTTTGAGCTTGAATGCACAACAGTATGGGCTTTCCCTCGCAGAGGCAATTGGGCGACACACACTTCTAACTGGAGGGGTAATTGGTCACCGGAAGTTGCTCGCAATCTCATCCTCCGATACTCAAAGGAGGGTGATATTTTACTTGACTCAATGATCGGCGGAGGCACGACCGCTATTGAAGCTAAAATTTTAAACAGAAATATTATTTATTCTGATGTGAATCAGCAAGCGTTGGACCGCACAAAGAAAGCTCTTGAATTTGAGGTGAATAATAAAGTTTGGCAAAGAGGTTTTAAGTGGGACTCCCGTCATTTGGAAAAAATAAAAGACAACTCGGTTGATTTTGTCCTCACCCATCCTCCTTATGTTGATATTATTAAATACAGTGAAGGAAAACTTGTAGACGATCTGTCAAACATTCATGACATTGAGGTTTTCTGTGACGAAATGGAAAAAGTAGCCAAGGAATTTTATCGGGTATTAAAACCGGGCAAATTTTGTGCGATTTTAATAGGAGATACAAGAAGAAATAAAATGTATCAGCCCCTTGCTTATAAAGTCATGGATCGCTTTTTAAAAGTCGGACTATTACTCAAGGAAGATATTATAAAGCGACAGTTTAATTGCAAGGCGACCGGTTTTTGGGCCGAAAAATCTAAAGCATTAAATTTCTTGCTAATAATGCACGAACATATTTTTGTGTTTCAGAAAATTGATAAAAAAATATGATTCAAGAAATAAGTTGGGATAACTTCGGTGCGAAATTCAGTAGTAATAAGCAGGAAGCTTTTAAGCGACTTTGTTGTCTATTATTTTGCAAGGAATTCAATAAAAATATCGGAATATTCAGATTTCGAAATCCAGCAGGAATAGAAACTAATTCGCTTGAAAAAATGGGCAGATTATTGGCTGGCAATCAAAATTTTATGCAACAAGACCTTCTGAACACAGGCAGGATTTTATTGATTCCATTGATCAGACTAAGAACAGATACGCCAATATCAATTTGGAAAAAGCATCGGCAACAGCATATCTGCTAAGAGAAGACATTTTATAAAATTATGAGATGGCACTAACCCTCTTATATTAATTACAATGATTTTTTTTGGCATTGACAGATTCATCAAATGGAAATTGTCAGCTTGGATAGGCCGAAGCGGAGAAAAATTTGTTTCGAGTAAATTACATCAGTTGGACCCGGCACATTACATGGTACTGGATGATTTGATGTTGCCTTCCAACGGCAATTCGAATACTACGCAAATTGATCATGTCGTAGTCTCAAATTTCGGTATTTTCTGTATAGAGACAAAATCGTATAAGGGATGGATTTTTGGGAATGCGAATCAGGAATTCTGGACTCAGGTTATCTATCGGTTTAAGGATAGATTTTATAATCCCTTGCGCCAAAATTTTGCCCATATTAAAGCAGTTGAAAATTTACTCGGACCCCAGCGTTTGAAATCACCAATAATTTCTCTCGTTGCCTTTCCCGATGCAGATAAGCTTAAAATTTCTGGGACTGATTCTGTTGGATATGCTCGAGATGTTGTAAGGAAAATTAAAAGCTATACTGTGGCTCTTTATAGCAATTCCGAACGTGATGAAATATTCAGCTTACTTACAAATGCAAATATACTCAATAAAAGTCTTCGTAAATTACATGACAAAGAAGTTAGGGAATTAAAAAATTATCAAGCGTAGACTATAAAATTTAATTAATCCAAAGTTTGAAACTCTCGCATTTCCTTTTGGGTCTGTTCCATATTCTCGAGCATCTTGAGATAGATTGCTTGAGTTTTTTGACTTGGGGTTATTCTCAACAAACCGGATATCGTTATCGTCTATAAACTCGGCCAGCGAAATATAAGCATCGGCTAACATTCGGATACGATCTTTGATGGCTTGTTTGATCTTGGCTTTAGGTTCCAGAAGTGAGGATGGCGGATTAAATGATCCGCATCGATGTGGCTTTTTATGTTTTTTAGCAGTCGCGAGAACTGCCTCAATGTCATCGTCATCCATAATAATCAACAACATACGTCTGCCCGGGAGATAAGTCCAGCGAAGTTATATTTGTTTAATTTTTTTAAATTAAGCAAATCATCCTAAGCTTTCACAACCTGTCAAACCGATGGGCTATGGTGAGACAGTTTGTCTAAAATGGGTATTTGACATAACGAGTAGGTAAAAGATGAAGAGGGTGAGGAGGGGGGGGGTTCTATCTACGAGCTGTTGAATTTTTTACCAGCCAGCCTTAGGTGGGGCCAGGCTTTTTTAGACTACTAAAAATCCGCAGGATTTTGGTGTATTTGAAATCATTTTGCCAAACCTAATTTATAAATTCAAAAATTGAGACTTAGTATAACCATCTCGTTTTTGGTATTTTGGTGAAAAATTCAGCGGCTACATTGAATAAGATCCTCATATATGTTAATGTAATAATAAGCAAAAATGATATGCCATATACAACACTTACTAAAACTGAAACCGTGTTATTAAGCCCATCCATTTTTGTTGTGAGCCAAATCGCTAAAACCTCAATATGTTAATATTATTTTATGAGTACAAGCACTCAACAATCCGAGATAGATTCTTTTAAAAAACAAACCGAGGATATAGAAAATACCAAACCTGCAGTGCCACAAACCGTAATAGAAGATCAGTCCAACAAACTTCAAATATTCGCCACTTTTATTGCTGAAAGACCTATAATACTATATTGTCTTTAATAAGTATCCGCGTTAATTCACACAAAGTAGTATCTGTATAAATCAGCGTCATAGTATGAGAAAAGATATTTTTGATTTTAGATACTGGAAAACAGTTTTGACTGGTTCGCCCACAAGAAAAAGGTTAACTGGCAATTTTTTTTCACTTTCAATTTTACAGGCATTAAATTATATTTTGCCCTTAATTACTCTTCCTTATTTGGTGAGGGTTTTAGGTCCTGAAAAATATGGTTTAATTTCATTTGCCCAGGCATTTATTGGTTATTTTATAATTTTAACTGATTATGGATTTAGTTTATCAGCAACAAGAGAAATTTCCATTCACCGAGACAATAAGGAAAAAGTTTCAGAGATATTTTCTTCAGTAATGACAATAAAGTTCTTTTTGGGAATATTAAGTTTTATTATTTTAGCAATAATGTTGGCCCTTATTCCAAGGTTTGGGCAGGATTGGCTTATTTATATTTTGACTTTTGGAACAGTTTTGGGCAATATTTTGTTTCCAATTTGGTTTTTCCAGGGAATGGAAAATATGAAATGGATTACAATTTTAAATATTGTTTCCAAAACTATCTTTACAATTTGTATTTTTATTTTTATTCATCGGGTCTCAGATTATCCTTATGTCGCTTTAATAAATTCATTGGGTTATTTGGTCGCCGGCATTATTAGTTTAATAATTGTCTTTAAAAATTTCAAAGTAAAATTTGTGTTGCCAAAACTTGAAAACATCAAATATCAATTAAAAGAAGGCTGGCACATATTTGTCTCAAATATAGCAATAAGTTTGTATACCACAAGCAACACCTTTATCTTAGGATTATTTACTAATAACACAATTGTTGGTTATTATTCAGGTGCAGAAAAAATAGTAAAAGCAGTTCAAGGATTAATAAACCCAATTTCACAAACAATTTATCCATATTTTTCGAAACTTTATACAGAAAATAAACAAAGGGCAGTTGATTTATTAAAAAAAATATTATCTTTAGTAGGAATATCAACATTTTTAATTTCTATAATTATAAACATATTTGCTCCTTTAATTTGTAAAATAATATTAGGACCTGAATTTTCAGAAAGTATCCCAGTCCTTAAAATTTTGATATTTATTGTATTTGCTATTGGTGTAAATAATATTTTAGGAATTCAGGGGCTTGTAGGATTTGGATATAAAAAAGACTTTACAAAGATAGTAGTAATTTGCAGTTTAGTTCATTTAGGACTAATCACAATTCTAATTTGGCAATATGGTCTTATAGGAGTAGCAATAGGAACCGTAATTACTGAATCACTTATATCTATAATTGAATATTATTGTTTAAAAAGAAAAAGAATATTATGAAAAAATCAATTAAAAAAAATATTAAAAATTTTTTATATAGTATTGGTTTTTATCCATTTATTAGAAAATTTTATACATTACTGTATAAAGAACAAAGTAGTTCTCGTAAGGCTAATTTTACTAAAAAATTATTCATATGTTTAGAAACATTTTTTAGAAGTCAAATTATAATTATTTCAGGGAGAAAGAACTTAATTGAGAAAAAGGCTATTTTATTTCGAAAAACTTGCGAAAAAATGAGAATTTTTATTTCACCCAATAATAAGTTTATTTATGATATAGATTTTTTTATTTTACCAATTTATTCTCTTCCAAAGAAAGATAAAAATTTTTCTATAATTGGGAACTTAACTATAAATTATAGTAAGATAATTGAAAAAGGAGTAATAAGTATTGAAGAAGAAATAAAAAATAAAATTAATAAAAAAGAAGTTACACAATCTCAAAAAGTTTTTTTATACAGTTTATTAGAAGTTTGTAATGGAATTAAGATTTTAAGAAATAGATATTTAAAAAAATTGGCTAACTCTAAATGGAAAAATAACCAAAATATAACAGAAATTCAAAAAATACTTGAGCGTGTACCTTTATATCCAGCAAGTAATTTTAAAGAGGCCTTACAATGTTTTCTGTTTGTAAATTCTCTTCTTTGGACAAATGATTATCCCCTTATTGGTTTGGGGCGATTAGATCAAATTTTATATCCATACCTTAAATATGATTTAGAAAATGGAAATATTACTGAAAAAGAAGCACTTAATCTTTTAAAAGAATTTTTCATCAAGATTCATGAAGGGTATAAATATAAAAGTAATACATTAATAGGAGATACGGGACAAGTTATTATATTAGGAGGAAAAAACATAGATGACTCAGATGCTTCAAATAAACTTACTTTTATGATCATTGATGTTTTACAAGAATTAAAATTTCCGGATATCAAAATTATATTAAGGATTTATTCTAAAACTTCCAATGAATTATGGAACAAAGCGTTAGAGTGTTTACTTTCAGGAATTCAATACCCACTTTTTTCTAATGACGAAGTTATAATTCCCGCTTTGATGAAGTTCGGATATTTAAAAGAAGATGCGTTTAATTACGGAACGTCGGCCTGTTGGGAACCATTTATTCCAGGTAAGTCTTTAGATCAAAATAATCTTTTAAATTTAAATCTTCTAAAACCCTTTAATGAAACGGTTGCACAAATAGTCCAACAAAAAGAGATTATTAAGAATTTTAATGATTTTTTAAATTTATATAACAAAAATTTAAAAGTATATATTAAAAAAGAAATAAAAGAATTGAATAAAATCAATTTTGAGCCATCGCCATTTCTTTCTCTTTTAATTGATGATTGTTTAGAAAATTTAAAAGACATTTCAGAGGGAGGAGCAAAATATAATAATTATGGAATATTATCTGTAGGATTAGGGAATACTGTTAATGCCTTATTTAATATTGAAAGAATTGTTTTTGAAGAAAAGAGATATTCATTTGATGAGTTATTTAGAGTTATAGAAAATAATTTTTATAATTCCGAAATCTTATTAGAAAATTTAAGAAATAAGGGGCTTAAATTTTGTATGGATGATGAAAAAGTAATTTATTTAGTGAATAATATAATAGAGATTATTTTCCAGACTCTTAAAAATCTAAAAAATAAATTTGGAGAAAGATTTAAATTTGGTTTAAGTTCTCCTAGTTTTGTCTCCATGGGAGAAGATTGTCCTGCATCTTTAGACGGGAGAAAATATGGCAATCCGTTAGGAACAAACATTTCCCCTATTTCTTTTAGTCCTTCATTAAGCTATACTGAAATTGCTAATTTTGCGTCACAAATAAATTATGAAGAAGCTTTCAACGGAGCTGTTTTGGACTTAATATTAGAAAGAAATTTTGTAGATCAAAATAGAGAAAAATTTATTAATTTTTTAATAACATTTTTTAATTTTGGAGGAATGCAATGCCATTTAAATATTTTAAATTATAATATCTTAATGAAAGCCAAAGAAAATCCAGATTTATTTCCTGATCTTATTGTGAGGGTTTGGGGATTTTGTGCCTATTTTAAGGATTTACCAGAAGAATATCAAAATTTAGTAGTAGAAAGAGCAAAATATTATGAGTCTCTTAGTAACCAATATCCAGAGGTCTAGTTTTTATGATGGTCCTGGAATAAGAACAACTGTCTTTCTCAAAGGATGTTCTTTAAGATGTCCATGGTGTAGTAATCCAGAATCAATATCACCAACTCCTGAAATTTATTTTAACGAAGAAAAATGTTTAAAAATGAAAGGAATAGACTGTAATAAATGTTTAGAAAATTGTCATTTTAACAATATAAAAAATCCAAAAGATTTTATTAAAAATGATGTTAATATTTTTATCAATAAAAAAGAATATGAAGTTTTATTTAATAATTGTCCGACAGGCGCAATAGGAATATATGGAAGAAGTTTTGAAGTAGATGAATTAGTAGATCTATTAAAGAGAGATAAAAATTTTTATAATATGAGCGGGGGAGGGGTAACTTTTTCAGGCGGAGAAGCACTAATTCAATCTAAAGAATTAATTAATTGTTTAAAAAAATTAAAGAAAGAGAAAATTCATATTTGCATAGAAACATCTTTATTTGTCTCACCAGATTTAGTAGATTTAGTAAAAGATTTTGTAGATTTATTTATTATTGATATTAAGATTTTAGATCCAAAAAAATGCAGAGAATATTTAAAAGGTAATCCCAGTGTTTATGTTAAAAATGTAGAAGAGATATTAAAAAGTAAAAAAAATTATATTTTTCGATTTATTGCTGTAAAACCTTTTACATTTAGTGAGTCCAATATTTATTCTTTGTATAATTTTATTAAAGAATGGGGAATCAAAAATTTAGAAATATTTAGCGTTCATAATCTTGCTATTGATAAATATAAAAGTTTAGGGGAAGAACCACCATATTTTGAAAAAGTCGAAAAAGAAGAATTAGATTTATTAAAAAATAAACTTTCATCATTAAATGTCAGAGTAAAAATTTTAACTATTTAAATATTGAGTTTGACAAACTATGAAAAAAAATAAAATTTTAATTATAGGTGCTGGCATTACCGGAATTACTTTAGCCGAAAGGTTTGTGTCAGCAGGCAATGAAGTTTTGCTTATTGAAAAAAGAGATCATATTGGTGGTAACTGTTATGATTATAAAGATAAAAGTGGGATTTTGGTTCACAAATACGGACCTCATATTTTTCATACCAATTATCAAGAAGTCTGGGATTATTTATCACAATTTACTGATTGGCTTTATTACCAACATAAGGTCTTGGGAGTAATTAATGGGAAATTTGTGCCTATTCCTTTTAACCTAAATACTCTTTACGAACTTTTTCCATTAAAATTTGCTCAAAAATTAGAGGAAACATTAATTCAAAATTTTGGTTATAATCAAAAAGTTCCCATTCTTGAACTTAAAAAAATCAAAGATAAAGATTTAAAATTTTTAGCTAATTTTGTTTATGAGAAAGTATTTTTACACTATACAGAAAAACAATGGGGCTTAAAACCGGAAGAAATAGATGCTTCTGTAACGGCAAGGGTGCCAGTAGTTATTTCTCGCGATGATAGGTATTTTCAAGATAAATATCAAGGTATGCCAAAAGAAGGATATACAAAAATGTTTGAGAAAATGCTTAAAAACGAAAATATAGAAATTCAATTAAGCACTGATTACAAAAAACTAAAAAACAAAATACAATATAATTTTTTATTTTACACTGGTCCGGTTGACGAATTTTTTAATTATAAATTTGGTAAACTTGATTACCGTTATTTAAAATTAGATTTTCAAACATTTAATCAAGAAAGTTATCAACCATCAGCAGTAGTGAATTATCCGAATGATTATGATTTTACAAGAATTATTGAATTTAAAAAATTAACCCAGCAAAATCATAGAAAAACTACTATTGGTATTGAGTATCCGGGGAGTGAAGGTTTTATGGCCTATCCAGTTTTGGATGAAAAGAATAAAGAACTTTTTCAAAAATATTCAAAAGAAGCAGAACAGTTAAAAAAACAAAATATTTATTTTGTCGGTCGCCTGGCAGAATATAAATATTACAATATGGACGAAGCAGTAAGGTCAGCATTAGGAATTTCTAAATATAGAACGTATGAGTATAAAAATATCTCAAAATAGTAAAGTTTATGTTTTTTTGCCTACTAATCGAGCTAGTGGAGGCCCTGAACTTTTGCATCAATTAGTTTATCACCTACGAAATGATTTAAAAATTGGAGCGTATCTTTATTATCCCTATAAGGATTCAAATCCAATCCATAATTTTTATAAAAAATATAATAATCCAGTGACAAAAAATATTGAAGATTCAGACAGTAATGTGTTATTGTTTCCCGAAGCTTATCGGGTGTTGCCAATTGTATCTCACTATCAAAATATTCAAAAAATAATGTGGTGGTTAAGCGTTGATAATTTTTATTTGCCGACGTTTTGGGGTAATAGAAAATACTTTTTTTATAGAGTGATTAATAAAATTTGGAGATCTTTTTTTAAAACAGCATTAATAGATATTGAGGGAAAAATTTATAAAAAAGTTAATTTTAGCACACTTAAATTACCAAAAGAAATCCAAAATGTCGATTTTTATTTAGTTCAAAGTTTTTATGCTTTGAATTATTTGCTTCAACAAGAGATATCAAAAGAAAAAGTATTTTATCTCTCTGATCACTTGAATGAGGATTTTTTAAAAACACAAACAGACTTATCTAAAAAAGAAAATGTAGTAATATATAATCCCCGAAAGGGCCGTGAGTTTACAAAAAAGATTATGAAAAAAGCAAAAGATATTAAATTTATCCCCATTCTTAATATGACCCCTAACCAAGTTATTGAAATCCTTCAAAAAGCAAAAGTTTATATTGATTTTGGCAATCATCCGGGGAAGGATAGAATTCCAAGGGAAGCAGCAATTTTAGGATGTTGTGTTATAACCGGGGAACGAGGTAGTGCAGCGTTTTATGAAGATGTGCCGATTCTAAGTGAATACAAATTTGAAGACAAGGAGGAAAATATTTCTTTAATAGTAGAAAAGATTAAAGATTGTTTTGAAAATTTTGATGAAAGATATAAAGATTTTAAGTATTATAGAGAAGTTATAAAGAAAGAGCCTACAAAATTTATCGAAGATTTAGAGAGAATATTCGTACTAGAAAAAGGAGGAGATTAATCTACGAACCTTTAAATTTTTTCAATTCGGCAAGAAAAAATTTTTAGAGTGTTTGGAGTGCTTTAACACTTTCAATGATGTAAACATTACTTTTTGAGTTAGCCAAGATAATTCCGCCTATTGCATCAAGGTTTTTATTCCCTGGTTCACTTCTGAGATATAAAAAGCAAGCCAATGAGTGCGATTAATACTATTCTTAAAACTTCAGGATTGTTTTTAAAAGGGCATTGCTAATTCCACAAGAGGATATATTATGATAATATACAAAACAGTGGGTAATTAGAGGTAGATTAAATGTTATATATAATATCCATAATTATTTTATAAATCCCTAGATTATGTGGCATTCATTTACAGCTGAGGAGGTTATTCAAAAATTAGTCCCTGATGCTCAAAAAGGGCTTTCGAAAAAGGAGGTTAAAAAACGTCAGCAACAATTAGGGATAAATAAACTTCCCGAAGAGAAACCCTTGTCGGCTTTTAAAATATTTTTAGAGCAATTTAAAAGTCCCTTAATTTATGTTTTATTTATCGCTGGTATTATCACTTTATTGTTAAAAGAGCACACTGACAGCATTGTAATTTTTGCAGCGGTTGTTTTAAACGCCATTGTTGGGTTTGTCCAAGAGAAAAAAGCTTCACAGGCATTAAGAGAATTAAGAAGGGCCTTAAGTATAAAAGCTATTGTTTTTAGGGATGGTAAAGAAGAGGAAATTTCAGCTGAGAATTTGGTGCCTGGAGATATTATTTTGCTAAGACCAGGGGATAAAGTGCCGGCCGATGGAAGATTAATTGAGAGCCATAATTTAAAAGTTAACGAAGCAGCCTTAACGGGTGAATGGCTGCCGGCGATTAAGAATATTAATTCATTACTAGAGAATACACCGTTGGCAGATCGAGACAACATGGTTTATATGGGGACAGTAGTTGAAGATGGCAGGGGGAAAGCAGTGATTACCGCAATAGGCCGGGAGACAGAGATTGGTAAGATTAGTGTTTTGGTAAAAGAAACCAAAGAAGAGAAAACTCCTTATCAAAAAAAATTGATTCATTTTTCCAAAATTGTTGGGATAATAATTGGAGTAATTTGCCTTGTAATTTTTATTGAAGGAGTATTAACTGGTGGAGATATTGTTGAGATGTTTACCACTGCAGTGGCTGTTGCTGTGGCGGGAATTCCTGAAGGTTTGCCGGTAGCCATGACATTGATTTTAGCCACTGGTATGCAAAGGATTTTTCAGAGAAAAGGATTGGTTAGAAAATTAGCTTCAGCTGAAACTTTAGGTAGCACAAGCATTATTTGTTCTGACAAAACTGGTACTTTGACAAAGGCCAAGATGCAAGTTACTGAGTTTTATCCTCAACTCCAGGAAGAGTTAGCTTTTAAAATTGCTATTTTGTCTAGCGAGGCGTTTGTCGAAAATCCTGATGATTCACCGCAAAAATGGAGAATTCGAGGACTGCCAACCGAGAAGGCCTTGATTGCTAGGGCTGGGGAAAGGAGAATTTTGCAAAATCAATTTTTGCAAAGTGAGGAAGAAATAGACGAGATTCCTTTTAGCTCTGAATATAAATATTCTGCGAGTTTACGAAAAATTGTTGGTGATGATTATGTTTTATATGTTAAAGGAGCGCCAGAAATTTTATTGGAGAAATCAAAATATATTAAAGGGGAAAGTGGCATAGAGGAGCTAACTAAAGAAAAAATAGAAGAATTTAAGTCAAAATATGAAGAGTTAACGAGCCAAGGTTATCGATTATTAGCAGTAGCATATAAAAATTTAAAAGAATGTTCCCCAGATTTAAGTCAGCAGGATATTAACGATTTAATATTTGTGGGGATTTTTGCCTTAGAAGATCCTATACGGGAAGATGCCAAAGCAACAATTCAGGCTTGTTATCGTGCAGGAATGCGGCCAATTATTGTTACCGGTGATCATGCATTAACGGTCAAGGCAATTGCTGAAAAGATAGGAATGAAGATTGAGGATGATAATATTTTAGAAGGGAAAGAATTAGAGAATTTATCTGATGAAGAACTTAAAAAGATTCTACCTAAGATCAAAATTTACGCCCGGGTTGAACCGAAGCATAAACTAAGAATAATAAAAGCTTGGCAGGAAAGGGGAGAAGTTGTGGCAATGACCGGTGATGGTATTAATGATGCGCCGGCCTTAAAACAAGCCGACGTTGGAGTAGCTTTGGGCTCTGGCACTGATGTTGCCAAAGAAGTTGCTGACCTAGTTTTATTAACTGATAATTTTTCAGTCATTGTGGCTGCAGTTGAAGAAGGACGAGCGATTTTAGATAATATTAGAAAAGTTATTACCTATCTTTTATCTGATAGTTTTACTGAGGTGATATTGGTAGGGGCTAGTTTATTATTAGGTCTACCATTGCCCATTGTCGCCGTCCAGATTTTATGGGTGAATTTAATTGAAGATGGACCATTATCTTTAGCTTTAGCGTTTGAGCCCAAAGAAAAAGATTTAATGAAACAAAAACCAGGTGGCCATAGTACGCCTTTGCTAACGAGAGAAATGAGATTTTTAGTTTTTATTATTGGGATAATAACTGATATTTTTCTTTTGGGATTATTTTTCTGGTTAATGAAATATTCGGGCTATACACTCTCTCATATTCAATCTATTATTTTTGCCGGATTGGCCATTGATTCACTTTTTTATATCCTTTCTTGTCGAAGTTTAAGAAAAAATATTTGGCATTTTAATCATTTTTCTAATAAGTTTTTAAATTGGGCTCTTCTTTTTGGGGTTTTTATGCTATTAGCCGGTCTTTATTTACCGCCGTTGCAAACACTTTTAAAAACAACATCCTTAAGTCTTTTTGACTGGAGCTTGCTGTTGGGTATTGGATTTTTAAATATTCTTTTAATTGAAGCTACTAAATGGTGCTTTATAACACGTCATAAAACAGAAGCAGTATGATTCCCCGGACTAATAGTACTAAAGCTAAAGAATTTTTGAAGTTGTTAATATCTTTCTTTTTAATTAATAATTGTTGCTTGTCCAAAATCAGGCAAACTGATACAATGCAAAACAGGCATTTTCAAGACTTTTATATCTATAATAGTTGGTATAACTGAAGTAGAGAATTTTTTATTAAATTTACATGACTAAACTCTTAAAATATCTTAAACCATATATTTGGCCATTATTAGCCTTGGTTGCCCTAACCTATGGCCAGGCGTCGGCTACCTTAGCTTTGCCAGACTATATGGCCAAAATTATTAATCAGGGAATCATGGGCCAGAACGTCGGAATGATTTTTCATAGTGGCTTGACCATGATTCTTATTACTATCGCCGGCGGATTAGCAATGTTGGGGGCGAGTTATTTGTCATCACGCATTGGTACGGGATTCGCTAGAGATTTGCGGAATATGGTTTTTGCTAAGATAGAAAATTTTTCCCTGGTTGAGTTTAATAAATTTTCCACTGCTTCGCTTATTACTCGTAGTACCAATGATATTCAACAAATTCAGCAAGTTACCATAATGCTTTGCCGTATCGCCCTATTAGCCCCGTTAATGGGTATACTTTCTACTTTTAAGGCTTATCGTTTAGCTCCATCAATGTCCTGGATTATGGCGGTAGCGGTACTGGCCTTAATTGCTATAGTGCTGGTGCTCTTTTATATAGTTATGCCTCAATTTACTAAATTACAGAAATTAGTAGATAAATTAAATTCAGTAACTAGAGAAATTCTTACCGGCTTGAGAGTTATTAGGGCTTTTGGCAAAGAAGAATATGAGGCTCAAAAATTTAATAAGGTTAACCAAGACTTAACTAGAATTCATCTTTTAGTTAATCGATTAATGGTTGTCCTTCAACCTGCCATGATGCTTATTATGAATTTTATGATGATTGCTATTGTTTGGTTTAGCGCGCATCATATTGAGGCTGGTAATTTACAGGTCGGCAATATGCTGGCTTTTTTACAATATTCCATGCAGGCTGTATCTGCCTTTTTAGTGATTTCCATTATTTTTATGAATCTTCCTCGGGCTGCAGTATCGGCCAAGAGGATTACTGAAGTATTGGAAACTGAATCTCAAATTCAAGATCCAGTTAACCCAGTAAAAGCTCCTAGGAGGGGTGGTAAGGTAGAATTTAGGAATGTTACCTTTACTTATCCTGGTGCTGCTGAGCCAGTTTTATATAATATTTCTTTTATTGCTCTGCCGGGTGAGACCACGGCCTTTGTCGGCAGTACTGGCAGTGGTAAATCAACAATTATTAATCTTATTCCTCGGTTTTATGACGCTACCAATGGGCAGGTTTTAGTTGATGATATAGATGTGCGGGCTATGAAACAAAAGGATTTGCGAGAACGCATTGGTTATGTATCCCAAAAAGCGATGCTATTTTCGGGCACTATTAAAGATAACATTATTTATGGTAATCCTCGTGCTAGCCAGGAAGAAATTTTACAGGCCGCTGCTACTGCTCAAGCTTTAGAGTTTATTAAGGAGTTGGAACAGACATTTGATAGCTCTATTGCTCAGGCCGGTAGTAATTTTTCTGGAGGGCAGAAGCAACGTTTAGCTATTGCCCGGGCATTGGCTAAAAATCCCGAGCTTTATCTTTTTGATGATAGCTTTTCGGCCCTGGATTTTAAGACCGATACAGCCCTGAGGCATGCCTTGAAGACAGAAGCTAAAGGTAAGACCGTTATTATTGTTACTCAACGTATTGCCACCATTATGAATGCCGATAAGATAATAGTGATAGACAAAGGCGAAATAGTGGGACAGGGTACTCATAAAAGTTTGTTACGGACCTGTAAGACCTATCGTGAAATTGCTGCTTCACAACTGGCGCCTGAAGAGCTAGCCAGATTTTAAGGTAAAATATTATGTCCCAAGATAAAGTAAAATCAAATACTACTTCTACTCATTTACCGCCTCAAGGACTACGACTAAGTGGGTTGGGTCATCAACGCGGCAGGGGAATGCGGGGTCTTGTGGAAAAGCCTGAGGATTTTAAAGGTACAATGCGCAAACTTATTAAATATTTAAGACCATATTACGTTTCTATCATTTTGGTTTTATTTTTAGCCATGGCTAGCACTATTTTTAGTGTCATCAGTCCTAAAATATTGGGTGACATTACTAATAAAATTGTTGATGGCTTGAAGAATATTACTCAAGGAGGTATTGATTTTTCCGCCATTCTCCACTTAATAACAATTTTAGTCGGTATTTATATAATCAGCGCTTTATGCAGTTATCTGCAGGGCTGGCTTATGGTGGGAATTACTCAAAAAGTTACCTTTAATTTAAGAAAGAGTATTTCTTTAAAAATTAATCGTTTACCCTTGCGTTATTTTGACAGTCAGAATCATGGAGATATTCTTAGCCGAGTAACTAATGATGTAGACACTATCAGTCACAGTTTTAATCAAAGCTTGACTCAAGTAGTTACCGCCGTTACCACTATTGTTGGCATTCTCATAATGATGATTATTATTAGTTGGCAGTTAACTTTAATTGCCCTCATTATTTTGCCGCTTGGTTTTTTATTAGCGAGACTAATCATTAAAAAATCACAGAAATATTTTTTTAATCATCAGGTTTCTTTAGGAGCAATTAATGGTCATGTAGAAGAAATGTTTTCTGGCCATACTATTGTTAAAGCTTTTAATGGTGAACAGCAATCTATTACTACTTTTCGTAAGATTAATAATGAACTGTATAACAATGCCTGGAAATCTCAATTTTTTTCTGGTATTTTGCACCCCATAATGAATTTTTTGGATAATGCTAGTTTTGTAGCAGTATCAATACTTGGCGGATGGTTAGCTATTAAAGGCAGAATAACCATTGGTAGCATTCAGGCCTTTATTCAGTATCTTAATCAATTTAATCGTCCTATTACCCAAATGGCTAGTGTGGCTAATGTTTTTCAGTCTACTGCCGCTGCCGCTGAAAGAGTATTTGAATTTCTAGAAGAAAAGGAGGAAATACCAGATCCACTCCGGCCCGTTGAGTTGAAAAAGGTGAAAGGTGCTATAGAGTTTGTTAAGGTAAGTTTTGGCTATTTGCCTCAGAGAACAATCATTAATAATTTTACTGCCAGTATTAAACCAGGACAAAAAGTAGCGATTGTTGGACCAACCGGCGCCGGTAAAACTACTATAGTTAATTTACTAATGCGTTTTTATGATGTAGATAGCGGCGCTATTAAAATTGATGGAGTAAATATAAAAGATTTAAGACGTTCGGATCTCCGCAAGCTTTTTGGCATGGTATTACAGGATACCTGGCTTTTTAGCGGTACAATTGAAGAAAACATTGCCTATGGTAAAACCAACGCTTCTCATGAAGAAGTAGTGAAGGCGGCTCAGGCAGCTTATGCTGATCATTTTATTCGTACTCTGCCTGGAGATTATCAGCTAGAAATTAGTGAGGCAGCAGATAATATTTCTCAAGGTGAGAAGCAACTTTTAACTATAGCGCGGGCTATTGTAGCCAATACCCCGATGCTTATTTTAGACGAAGCCACCAGCTCAGTAGATACTCGTACCGAAATTTTAATTCAGGCGGCTATGGATAAAATGATGGAGGGCCGGACTAGTTTTATTATTGCCCATCGACTATCCACCATTCGTAATGCTGATTTAATTTTAGTAATGCGTGACGGTTGTATTGTAGAGCAGGGGACGCATAAGCAATTGTTAGCACAAAATGGATTTTATACTGCTTTATATAATAGTCAATTTGTGGTGTAGTAGATTTATGGCTTTAGTTAAGCAGAGACAGGAGCAGTAATGTTATCCAGCTGTTATTTATTGATACTTTTCTGTAGTAAAACGATAAAGAACGATTTTTTCTTGGGCGAGATTAATGCCGGCTTTTTGGCAGGCAATCATAATTTGTTTTTCTACAGTATCTACTCCTTCCAGGTCAGGTAAAAGGAGGCCAGTTTTGCGGTGGTCAGGAGTGGAGACAATTACTCCATATTTTTTAGGGTTTAAATCGGCAATATCTCGGATTTGTTCCGGTTGACCTAAAATAGAAACAGTATAGACAAGATTGGGCAATTCACTTTTTTGGATAGGCATAAAACGATAATCTTCAGTAGCGGCGGCTATAGCGTTATAAATAGTCTCTTCGGCTATGTTCTCTCTTACTGGCAGATAGGTACCAATACAGCCTCGTAGTTCTTGGTCTTTTTCTTCAATAGTAACAAAGACGCCTGCTCTTTTTTTAAGGAAGGTAGGGGGGAAATTTTTAGGGGGCTTAATAATTTTTTTGGTCGTGATATAAGTTTCGGCCGCTTGTTTTGCTAAATTGGCTAAAGGAGTCATATAGTTTTATTAATGATTAATTTTAATATTAGCAACTAAATAGCCAACACCAAATGGACCCTCATAAGATAAAATTTGCGGCTGGTAATTAAGTCCTGCGGCTTCTAGGATGCCTAAAATAAAGGTAAAAGATTTAAGGCCACATTCACCGGCCTCAGGATAAAGTCCATCTAATTGCCAAATAGTGGCAATGTCTTTTTTCTTTAGAGCTTCAGCTAGGGCTTGATCATATTGAGGACCATCGGGGTGAAAACCATAGGGCCCATCTATTTTTAGACAGTGCGACATGTCACCACTGCCCACTAGAGCAATGTTTAAGGCACAATTTTTAAGCAGATCATTATATAATGTTTGCCCCCACTGATAGTGTTGTTGTGGCGAATCCAGGGTAGTTATAATAGGATA
>Ga0116148_1001608_pt1 | contig 24139 bp, 19 predicted proteins | sample AD_UKC055_MetaG_FD_89786 | JGI IMG/M metagenome (GOLD analysis project Ga0116148, IMG submission 89786) | Active sludge microbial communities of municipal wastewater-treating anaerobic digesters from USA - AD_UKC055_MetaG | ecosystem: Engineered > Bioreactor > Anaerobic > Digestate | place: USA... | reverse complement strand
CTTCGGCGGACGTTAGCGTGCCTGAAGGAAAACCAGGTTCCGCTGATTTATGCATTCAGTGACGGGCCGGCGACACCGGACAAGGAAGCCGCGGTAGCTGAGGTGCGTCGGATATTGCATGGGATCGATTGGTGTGAGCGGGTGCTGTGCGAGAGAGAGGAGAACCTGGGTCTGGGGCGCTCCATTCTGACAGGTGTGACGGATGTATTGAGCAAGCATGACACCGTGATTGTATTTGAGGATGATTTGATCTGCGTGCCAGGTACTTATGATTATCTTTGTGAAGCGTTGGAACATTATCGAAATAACCCCCGCGTGATGAGCGTAACGGGGTGGACCCATCCCGCGATAACGCCCAGGAATGTGGGGGAACTTCCGTATTTTGACGGTCGCACGGAATGCTGGGTATGGGGAACGTGGAGACAAGCCTGGGAAGGGGTGATGGATTATTCGGCCTTGGATTTAGCCGAACAGTGTCAAAGCAGGGGAATTGACATCAACCGATACGGGTATGACCTTTACCCTATGGCACAACGGGAGTTTGTGAAGAATATCTGGGCTGTGCGCTGGACATATTTTCATATTCTGAAGGGAGGCTTGTGCTTGCGACCGCCATGGAGTATGGTCGAGCACATCGGTTTTGACCGCGACGCGACGAATGCCGGCGACGGAAGTTTTTGGTCCAATCCCGAGTTGAAATCATGTCCCCCGCTACCTCAGGAGTGGCCGAAGCCTTTACTAAATGCAGAGTGCTCGAAATATTGGCGCCGGGCATATAGACGACCGACTTGGTATAAGAATCTATATCGTTTTAGTCGACGCGCGGCTTCTGCGATTGTCCGTAAGATTCGTATGGGATAAACGGCGACTAAGGATGACCACAAAAGAACTGATAAGAATGCTTACACCGCCCCTGTTTATCCGATTGGCAAAGTTTCTCCGAGCGGGGTCGAATTGCCCCATTGAGTGGGAATATGTGCCTGAAGGTTTCGCCTATTCTCAGACTCATCCCGAAGTAAAAGGATGGAACGTATCGGACGTCCTCGCCACATACAAGGAGAAGTGGCCTCGATTTGTTTCCATGGTACAGGGAACGGAACCCCTGGGCGTTACACATGAATCGGAACTGACCACGAGTATGGACATCATCGGCCATAACACGATAATGTCGTTTGCGTATGCTTTAACCCTGGCCGCTCGGCATAAAGACCGCCTTTTCGTGTTGGACTGGGGTGGTGGCATAGGGCATTATTACCTCCTGGCAAAGGCCCTCTTGCCCGGCGTGGAAATCGAATATCATTGCAAGGATGTGCCCATCCTATGCGAGCATGGGGCACAACTGTTCCCTCAACAATACTTCTATACGGATATGAGTTGCTTCAAGCGACGCTTTGATCTTGTTTTGGCAAGTTGCTCCCTGCACTATACAGAGGACTGGCGGACTTTGCTGCAACGCCTGGCTGGGGCGACCGGCGATTATCTGTATGTAGCAAATCTCCCAACTGTTCAACAATGTTCTTCTTTTGTGTTCATACAGCGCTCTTACCGTTACGGCTACAATACAGAGTACTTGGCTTGGTGCTTGAACCGGATGGAGTTCTTGGATGCCGCAGAACGGTCTGGATTGGATTTGCTTCGCGAATTTGTGTATGGGCACCAACCATTGATAAAATCGGCACCGGAACAGAACGTTTATCGTGGATTTTTATTTCGCTCGCGTCAGCAGGGGAAACAATGAAGAAGGCCGTCACGAGCGTTCTTTCCGCCTTTAATCTGCAGCCGGTTCTGGTTGATATCGGTGCATCCGGTACGCCGCCAAGAGTATGGGAACCGATTGCTCGGCATTCTGTTTATATTGGCTTCGATCCCGATCGCCGGGAGTTGCACGACACTCCCCGTGGAGTGTATGCGCGCTCCATCATCGTCAATCAGGCCGTTACAACCGAACCCGACCAGGACGAAGTTCACTTCTATCTGACTCGGTGCCCTTATTGCTCCAGCACCTTGCCGCCGGATACGGAGGCACTCGCCAATTACCTTTTTTCCGATCTGTTTCGGGTGGAGCGAGAAACCTCTGTCCCGGCGTCCTCCCTAAACTCAGTAATCCATCGCCTTGGCTTTCCGGGTGTAGATTGGTTCAAAACGGACTCCCAGGGGACCGATCTCCGGCTGTTTCAGAGTCTTGAAGACGGTGTTCGCAATCGAGTATTGGCGGTGGATATTGAGCCAGGCCTGATCGATGCCTATCGGGGTGAAGATCTTTTTGTGGATGCGCACCGTGAACTATTACACCAGGGATTCTGGCTCTCCTCACTGGATGTGAAAGGCGCTATACGAATGAGGCCCCCAACCCTGGCGACCTTGTTCCGCGATCAGCCGTCTTTGAGGGAGGCGGATATTGCCCAATCTATTCGGTCCAGCCCATGCTGGTGTGAAGCCCGTTATCTACGTACAATTGAATCCCTTCAAGCGCGAAATGCCGAGGAAAAGGATTATGCCCTGCTATGGGTCTTCGCCCTCCTGGATGGCCAGTCCGGATTTGCACTTGATTTAGCCCACGAATACCATAGCACATTTCACAAAACCGACATTTCCGACATATTACGCGAGTTATCCGTCAAAGCCATCCAAGATTGCAATAATCGGCCAACATGGACCAGGATAAAGGCCTTTTTTCCTGTCTCTGTAAAGCAATTTATCAAACGCCTACTCTAACCACATGAACATATCCTCCCATAATCCCAATGGCCCGGTTGTTCTGGTTTCACGCAGAATTCAATATAGCTTTCCCCTTTCTTATGCGTATCTTGCCGGATACCTGCTTCATCAAAATGAGCGTGTCCAAGTTCTCTTCCGGCAGCGAGATAATTCTGCCCTAGTACGTCAGATAATGGAGCTGAATCCCCTTTTGGTCGGATTCGGTAGCCTTTATCCTGAATTGCAGGAGATACGCAATATAATCAATTTGCTTAATGAAGCCGGCAGACGATTTCCAATAGTAATTGGCGGACAGATGGTAAGTCCAATTCCCGAATTTTCCCTTCTGGTTACCGGTGCCGATTTCGGAGTCCTGGGAGAGGGTGAGATTATTCTTTATCAGCTTGTATCCGCCCTGCGGAATGGTGATGATCCCTCAGACATCAAGGGATTGGCAATACGGCAGGGGAATGACGTACACCTGACCGGCTCCGGGCCATTTATTCGGGATTTATCGCAACTACCCCCGGTGCCTTATCATCTTTTCCCTGAAAATGAATGGCTAGAGATTGGGCGCTGGTATACCATGAATTGCCCACAACCGCACTGGCGTTTTACAGACCGAGCAATCAATGTCCACGGTGGGCGAGGATGTCCTTTTCAATGTAATTTCTGTTACCATCACAGCCCACCGCGTTACCGGCCAGTCGATTTGATGCTATCCGAGGCAGAAGAATCCCTTAAACGTTTCCAAGGTAATATGTTATATTTCTCCGACGATCTTGTGCTGGGCTCACCAAGAAGAGCAAAGGAACTGGTTACTGGTCTCGCCAATCTGAGGCAATCCATCTCCTATTCTGTATCAACAAGATTTGATATTCTAAAAAGGCTTGATGATGATCTCCTCGGTCAAATGAAAGAAACGGGTTGTAGAATAATGGGACTTGGAATTGAATCAGGATCGGATCGGATTCTGAAGATTATTGGTAAAAATACGACCTCGGAAGATATCTTGCAAGGCCTGAATCGTCTTAAACAGGTCGGAATTCTTCCCACGGTCAGCATGATGGTTGGACAGGTTGATGAGACAATGGACGATATAAATGAGTCTCTGAAATTGATGCGTCAATCTGTTCGAGAGAATCCGAATATACAATATTCCTTTACGATTATGACACCTTTTCCGGGTTCACCAGTATACCGCCATATAATGACGAATGGCTTACTTAAAGATGATAAGGAATTCTATGATAAATACTTCTCACGTGGCAGTACCTGGAATCTTGTAGTGAACCTTTCACAACTGTCCGATAATGAAGTATTGGCGGTGCACGCTAAAATGGAGAGCGTGTATCGCCAAGAACAAGCCAATTCGATGGGACGCGCACTTAGAAATCTTACATCTATCCGCAAGACTGTTTCTCGCTTGGATAAATTAGTAGAAAATAGAGTTATTCATCGTATACCAAGAAAGGGAATTGGCGCAAGAATTCTAAGTCTTTATTCCTGGGTTCGGAATCTTGTGTATTCCGGACTGGAAGACATTGATTTAATGCTCCGTGGGTTTAGCCGGAATACCTAGAAGATTCAGGAGAAGATCTATTGGACAATTGTCTGGAATCAAAGAGGGTGCTCATTACGGGTGGCTTGGGTTTTATCGGTTCCAATCTGGCACGTCGCCTTGTGGAATTGGGCGCAAGCGTAACGTTGGTAGACAGCTTGATTCCCGAGTACGGGGGGAATTTGTTCAATATCCGGGGGCTTGAGAGCAAAGTGCGAGTGAACATTTCCGATGTCCGCGACGAACACAGCATGAAATATCTGGTACAGGGCCAGGATTATCTGTTTAACCTGGCCGGTCAAACAAGTCATCTTGATTCGATGAGGGATCCCTATACGGATCTGGAAATTAACTGTCGCGCTCAACTCTCCATTCTTGAGGCCTGCCGGAACTGTAATCCGGCCGTCAAAGTCATTTTTGCAAGCACTCGCCAGATTTACGGGAAACCGGAGCGACTTCCTGTAGACGAGGCGCATCTGCTTCGCCCCGTTGATGTCAATGGAATCAACAAAATGGCCGGTGAATGGTACCATATTTTGTATAATAACGTCTACGGAATTCGTGCCTGCGCCCTCCGCCTCACCAATACATACGGCCCTCGAATGCGTGTGAAGGATGCGCGGCAAACATTTTTGGGTGTTTGGATTCGGCTTTTGCTGCAAGGGCAACCTTTTGAAATTTGGGACGGTAATCAGCGGCGGGATTTTTGCTATGTAGAAGATGCCATCGACGCCTTCCTTCTTGCGGCAATAAAAAATGAAGCCGATGGGCAGGTGTTTAATGTCGGCGGCGACAGTGTTGTCAGTTTAAAGGAATTAGGCAACATGCTTACCAGGATTCATGGTCGCGGCGAGTATGTTCTTCGAGAATTTCCACCCGAAAGAAAGCGAATTGACATCGGTGATTACTATGCGGATTATCGCCGGATTGAATCTGTCCTGGGGTGGAAACCGCGTGTTTCCCTCGCGGAAGGACTACAAGAAGCGCTTGCCTACTATCAGAATAATCTTTCCCAGTATATCTAACAATGAACGCCGGTTATTGCATCCCGCAAAATGATCCCCACGCCGGTTATATCGCTCACAAAGACGAGATTGACAACGCGATTGCGCGGGTTCTTGAAGGTGGGCAATATATCCTCGGGGGGGAGGTAAGAGCCTTTGAGCGGGAGTATGCCGCTTATATCGGAGTTCAATTTGCAATCGGTGTGGGGAGCGGAACGGATGCATTGGAGATTGCTCTCCGTGCCGCGGGTGTAGGCGCCGGCGATTACGTTTTCACCGTATCCCATACCGCTGTGGCGACGGTTGCGGCAATTGAACGCGCCGGCGCATCTCCCGTATTCGTCGATGTTGACCCGCTTACATATACAATGGATCCCAATCATTTAAAAGATATGATTGCCCGCGTTTTTCAGAGAAACTCTTTTCCCGGTAAAGGCCGCCCTAAAGCAATCATTCCTGTTCATCTTTACGGATATCCTGCGGATATATCTTCCATTGTGGACATTGCGCGCCAATATGAGTTATTAGTCATCGAGGACTGCGCACAATCCCATGGTGCGATGTATAATGAGAAAAAGACAGGTTCCTGGGGCGAGATGGCGGCCTTCAGCTTTTATCCCACAAAAAACCTGGGCGCATTCGGCGACGGTGGCGCCGTATTGACCGATAACGCAGGAATGGCGGAACGCGCGTTTGCCTTGCGCGAATATGGCTGGGATTCGGATAGAGTCAGCCGGTTGCCTGGAGTAAATAGTCGTCTTGATGAGATCCAGGCCGCCCTGCTTCGCGCAAAATTGCCTTATCTGGATTTCGAAAATTCGCGCCGCAGAGAGTTAGCGGAACTTTATTCCTCCATGTTAAGGCATTCGGATTTAATGTTGCCTTGTACGTCTCCAAAATGCCGGGAAGTATTTCATCAATATGTCGTTCGTAGCAAGAAACGGGATGCGCTTCGGTCCCATCTTAAAGAAGCGGGTATTTTCACAGGCATTCATTATCCGATTCCCGTTCATCGCCAGCCCGCGTATTCCAATCGGCCCCTGACAGTTGTTCCGTTAGCTGTCACGGAACAGATTGTAGAGGAGATTCTCAGTCTGCCCATGTATCCGCAGCTTCAAAATTGCCAGGCAGAATATGTTTCAACCGAAATTATGCAGTGGCTGGAGGACGACCGTTAGGTAATAAATCATGTACTATTTTTGTACCTATTTTGATCAGAATTATTTCAGTCGCGGCATGGCGCTATATCAATCCATGTTACGGCATATCGACAGATTCACCTTGTTTGTACTATGCCTCGATCGATCTACGTATGAGACGATCTCCTCTTCTGGATTCCGGAGTCTCATTCCAATATCCCTTGAAGAGTTGGAGAAAAATGACAGCGAGCTACTTGCAGCAAAATCCAACCGTAATCGAGTGGAGTACTACTTTACCTGCACGCCTTGTTTCCCGTTATATATTCTTCGAGGCAATCCTTCCGTTGATATTCTGACGTATGTGGATGCGGATTTGTATTTCTATAGCTCTCCGGCGCCTGTGTATAGTGAGTTAGGGGACCGTTCGATCCTTATTGTAGAGCATCGGTTTCCAGAGCATCTCCGGCATCTTGAACGATATGGAATATATAATGTCGGTTGGCTTTCATTTCGAAATGACCCGGCGGGATTGGAATGCCTTGCCTGGTGGCGGCAGCGTTGCTTAGGATGGTGCTATGACAGGCTTGAGGACGACCGTTTTGCCGACCAAAAATATCTCGACGATTGGACCCAGAGGTTTCGTGGCGTGCACGTGCTCCAAAATAAGGGCGCCGGGTTGGCCCCATGGAACTGGATGCAATATCACATTAATTATAGTGGTGATTCATGTTACATTGATGATGAGCCGTTGATATTTTATCACTTTCAGGGTTTACGACTGATCGGCAAATGGTTATACGAACCCGGTTTTGTTCGATACGGTCCAATGCCCCGACAATTGAGAAAGTGGTTCTACGGTACTTATATGAAAGAATTGCAGGAAATCGAGCGGGCTGTCCCTCTTAGATCCGCAAGAATACTTTCTGATTCCGTAAGCCACAGGGTGAGTCCGTATGGCTTTAAGGCTTTGCTGTTAAAAATAATCCAGGGTGAGATTATGTTACGGCCGGTTTGATGACATGGATGTTATACAGAAGACGGGGGCAGATGTCCGGCAACGATTCAGTTTGGACCGACATATTGACGCTTATTTGGAATGGTATAATGAGATTCTGGAAGATTGGAAGGAATCGAAGACCGGCGGCGCCCTGCAGACCCACTAATATATTTCGAGCATTCTTTTCTTATGTCTGAATCAACATATTCCCGTTTTCCTTTAATCTCAATTGTCACACCTTGCCTGAACCGTGCCGCTTTTATAGCGGAGGCGATCGAGAGTGTTATGCGCCAGGATTATCCCCATATTGAGCACATTATTGTTGACGGCGGATCGACCGATGGAACACTTGACATTGTGCGACAGTATAAACACCTTCGTGTCCTGAGCGAACGGGATGAGAACCTCTATGATGCCCTGAATAAAGGGATCCGTCTGTCGTCCGGCGATATCATCGGTCATTTGAACAGCGATGACTGTTACGAACCGAATGTCTTTTCCGATGTTGTAGGGAGTTTTACGGAGGATCGAGATACCGACTCTGTGTGTGGCGGAGCCGTAATTTTCGAGAATACTACAGGGAATGAACGGAGGATCCTTGCGAAATACATTGATAGCGAGAATAAGGGGCTTTCCTATTTTAATCTCGCCCTCGGTGTCCCAATTATCAATGCACGCTTCTTCCGGAGGCATGTTTATGACAGAATAGGAGAGTACGATACCTCTTTTCCAATTGCCGCAGATCGAGACTTCCTTATTCGTGCCGCTATTGCAGGGGTGAAGACCTCCGCTTTAGATCGACGTGTGATTTGGTACAGAGCTCATCCCGGGTCCCTTACAATTCGTTCCGACGGGGGAACAAATAGACGAAAACAGGAAGACAACATTCGATTGAGCAGGAAATACCTCCGCCAGAAGGACATCCCGGTGGAACTACGCGAGGCTCTTTGTGCGTTGCACACCCGTGAAACGTTGGAGCAAGCAGTGGATTGCCTGAAAAGACTAAAGATAGGAGATGTTCTTTCATGTGTATTCCAGGGTTGTCTGGAGGATCGAACGTGGCCGTGGCAATTCGGGTCTTACTTTGCCCGCCGATTCGGTGCTTCCCTGTCTCGTAGAATTACACGGAGGCAGACAAAGAATCTTATGGGACTAGGAAGATGAGCGTGAGTGTTGTTATTCCTGTTTACAATTCCGCTTCTACCCTGGGGAGGGCTATTCGCAGTGTTCAGTCACAAACATTTCAGGATTTCGAGGTTATTGTCGTTGACGATGGTTCTTCAGACAGTTCTGAAATGATCTGCAGAACAACTGGTGACGCACGGATTCGGTATTTTCGGCACGAGATGAATCGCGGAGCAGCAGCGGCGCGAAATACGGGCATTCGAGCGGCACAGGGGGAGTATGTTGCTTTTCTGGATTCGGACGATGAATGGCTACCGGCGAAACTGGAAAGCCAGCGCCGAGTCATGAATGAATCTCCGAGCCGCGTCGGTGGAGTGGTGACATGGACGTACATTCATCTCCGGGATGAAGGACTCATTCTGACAAATCGAGTAGAAATCGGACCCTCACTTCGCAAGGATTTAAGTCTCGGATGTTGTTTTAATCCGGGCAGCTCTCTGATGGTTCGCCGGGAAGTATACAACCAGGTAGGAATGTATGATGAGTCTCTTCGCCGCCATGAAGACTGGGACTGGCTTTTTCGTTTTGCTGATCGGTTTACCTTAGAAGTGGTCAGACAGCCGCTGGTGCGCGTGTACCGGGGAAATACGCCCCCGATCGATCAAGTAGAGGCGGCGACTCTGGAGATCATAAAGAGACACCTGGCCCCCATGGCGGATTTTGGTCGGGTCTATCGGCGAAAAGTAATAGCACGGCAGTTTATGCTGCTGGCAGGGGGGAGGGTTCAATCCGGACAGATTCTGCGGGGAGCGGTATACCTACTCCGAGCTCTGATACTGTATCCGTTTCATCGACCCGGTTCCTTTCTCTTTCTGCTCGATCAATTCCTTGGGACTGCGCTTGCGGTTAGACTCTCTATTTTAAAAGCGCGATTGTATTCTGCCGTTAGCCACATTCAGACGCGGGGAAGAAGTGAATCTTAACTTGTTCGGTTGTTGCGGGTTCCTCCTGTTTTTTATAGACGTTGCTATTTTATTTGTATGCATACACGCCCTCCTCCGGTTATTCGAAGGGATCGTCCTTGTTGAGCGTTTGTTGCTCGGCACATTATTTCTCTTTGCAATAATAACTTTGTCATCTTATGTGCTCTCGTGTGTGCATCTCCTTTCTTCGAGGTGTGCCTGGTTGGGATTGCATTTGTCGATTGCAATCGTCGCGTGCATTTCTTCCCGAGAGAAACGGATCTCGTTGTCGAGATCATTTCCGTCAACCGTACAACATGCGTTTCGTCGCTTGTGGCGACTTTCTTGTTCACAATCGATAGAATATCGCTGGCTGTTCATCTCCTGTGTTATGGCAATCGTATGGATTGCATTTTTTAATCTCTGCCGCCCGGGTCCGATGAACGCCGACGCGATCGCTTATTATCTTCCGCGAATTTACTTCTACCTGAGCCAGAGTTCTCTTTACCCTTTTCCAACGGCTGACCCCCGGCAGATATATTTTCCTTTCATAGTGGAATTGCAGCTTCTGTGGTGTATATTATTTACGGGATCCTTTTATTTTCATTATATGCTCCAATGGCTTGTAATCAGTCTGACAGGGGTTGCCCTGTACCACACATCCTGCTCCATAACACGCTCGGAGAAAACGGCCTTTTTCCCTGTAATTCTTTGGGTGTCTACGCCTGCTGTTCTTTACTTTGCCTTGTATGAAAAGAATGATTTATTCCTTACATTTTTTGTCGCTTCGGCAGTAGCATTTTTAGTCGCCCTCAGAAATCCCCGCGCCTCTATAATGGGTATTGCATTGTCTCTCGGACTTGCCTTCGGTACGAAGTACAATTCTGTGTGCCCCATCTGTGGAATTGTGTGCGGCTTGATATGTAAATTGCTTGTTCTTTATCGGTCTCGTTTACAGGCTTTTATTGCAAGTGTGGCAACGATGCTGTCTTGTACTCTCCTCGGGGGCTATGCATACGCTGTGACATATATAGAGGAGGGACATATTATCCCTCCATCATTCGGCGTGGGTACCCCATCGTGTGATATGAGGTCCGTTACTCTTAATTTAACACGGTTAGTTGTCGAATTGAGTGATCAAATCTATCTCATTCCGGAGGTGTCGCGTCGTTTGTTTCATGTCGACTTACCGGATCCCAGGCAACCTGTGCTGTGGGTTGTAGGTAAGGTGCCTTTATTTGATGTTTATTCATCGATAGGTACGTGGAATTGGAAAAGGACATCATTTGCACCCGGAACCGGCCTGTATCCGGATATGTCGCTGGCGGTGTTGTTGCTGTTTTTTGTTTCCCTGTTCGTCGTCTATCGCAAATATCGTTATTTTGATGTTTGCGTAATGTTAATTGCTTTTTCTGTTTCCGTTGTACTGGAGGCGGCGGTATTGCCTTGGCAAATCGGGATTCGGAATTTTCGTTTTTACTTGCCTAGTTTGGTGATACTATACCCGCTACTCTGTTTTTCGGAGGAATGGATTCGAAGGCGCGGTGTTACTTTGCGTTCGCTAGTCGCACTTTCGCTTGTCGCAGGGGTGATGGTTCCCTGCTATATAAACGGGGTCTACATACGAAAGTACATGGGTCTCTCATTTCCCGAATTCTCCCTTATGTGGGCACGATATCCGGAGGATAGGGCTGTCATCAAATATATTTCTAATATTCCCGAAGGATTTGGGGCCGGTCTACGGGCTGGAGTCGGTTGGGAGTACTATGTAATGGGACGTGACTTTCGGCGGTACGTTAAGCCATTACCTCTTATGAGAGACTCCGAGGAGTTGATAGATGTGTTTCGGAATGACAAGCGGTTGTCGCTTGTATTTGTAGATTCCAAAGTAACGAAGAATGTGAACAGCTATGATTTCGATTATGTGTCGGATGACATTGCGGTATTCTGGAGGAGCGCGATAGAAAGAGGATCTTCGCGCGGCGCAGGTTGCTTCTGAGTGCAAGGCGGGGCGTGTAATTCGGTTGTGCCGAGGGTATAGGTTAGTTATGGATCTCGGGATGGGTGATCGCCCGGCCGAGAAGCGGTTTTTAGGCAAGCGGAGGACTTGAACATGTGGTCTGCAGTAGCAATTACCGCAGCGAATCCCGACCAGGCTCGCGCGTACCAAAGGGAACTTCTCTTGAGGCAGCGGCGAGGGATCATTCCGGAAGAATCCGTTGTTTTGGCTGTTCCGGATCCTGCATCCGTCCGTGTCGGGAGCGGAGGCGCGACGCTGAATGCCCTGGTTTCGATCGCGGAGCATCTCTCTGCTCGTGCCGGATACACCGTCATCAACCCTGATGTTCTCCGGTCTTCACGTATTCTTGTTCTTCATTCCGGGGGAGACAGCCGGCGGATTCCGCACTGTTCGGTTCGGGGAAAGGCGTTTTGTTCCTTGCCTGCTATTAACGGTGATGGGGAGCTGTGTACCCCCGTGGACATGCTGCTGCAGACTCTATCCTGTCTGTGTGCCGATTCACCGCCGGGATTGTTTGTTGCCAGTAGTGATGTGATGCTTTCGTTGCCACCTAAAGCGTTGGATTGGTCACAGGCTGGAGTTACCGGGGTGGCAGTGCAGGCGGATATGGCTTATGGGCCAAAACACGGTGTATACAAATTGGATCCAAAAACATCCGCGGTTGAAGCCTTTTTTCAAAAGGAGTCCCTCCAAGCACTCGAACATCACGGAGCAATCCGAGCAAATCAGACCGTTCTTCTTGACAGCGGCATAGTGTATTTTTGTTGTGAAACGAGCGAGGCTTTGCTCAATTTTCATGTTACTCCTCCCTTAGATGCTTGTACATATCTGGGAGTGGATAATGGTGCGGTACCGCTTCGATTTGAATTATACTCGGACGTTTTATCCTGTATGGCTAAAAATACTCTTTATGAAGAATATCTGGAGATGCCCACACAAGATCCGCATCCCAATACTGTACGCCGCGCGCGTGATCTGTTATGGAAAAAGTTACATTTCACTCCTTTTCGGGCGCTCGTAGTGGAATCAGCACAGTTTGTTCATCTGGGAACAACAGCGGAATACGTCAGTTTCTTAAACTCGGATCGTCCTGTACGAGAAACATTTAGCTTGGTTTGTCATGCTCAATTTCATATTGACCATCCAGAATCGGCGGACAAGGCCATTCTCACGAATGCTCTCCTTCTGGGGGAAGGACATGCCGAGCCGGAAGCAATTATTGAAAACTCTGAACTGCAGGGAGATTGGACCGTTGGAAGGCGAGCAATCTGTTCAGAAATTCGGTCTTTTTCCGGTGTGCAAGTGGAAGAAGATGTTGTCATACAGGAAATTCCGATACGCTCAACTCAAAATGGCGGAAACATGTGCGTCATTACTCTTTTGGGCATAGATGATGACACGACAGTGCCGTTTAGTCATCCGGGATCTACTTTTCTGAATCGACCTTGGGCTTGCCTGTTCGAACAGGCGGAAATTTCTCCTGACGAGATCTGGTTTGATTTGGAACAGGAAAAGAGAACTCTTTGGAACGCCAAGTTGTATCCTATTCATGTGGGTCAAGTCACCCCAGAAATTGTTCTTTGGCTTCAGTATTTAAATCAACCACCCATTCCGATCCTTCGGCGATGGAAAAATGCACACCGCGTATCATTTGCGGATATATTACAGATTGCTGATCCGGAAGAAGAATTTCTGTGTCAGCGTCAGCTGTCATTTAAAATAGATTTATTAAAGATTAGATCGACACTGCTCAATCAAGATAATGAATGTCTTTTGCCTTTATTCAGACGCTGTATTCGTGAAGATAGGATAGATGTTCTCCAAACGCTCGATGAGATTGCTTCTGAAGCGCCTGTCGATATTGCGGCGAGGACTTTTGCCAATATTGCGGACGTCTTGGCCGGTTTTGCAGGGACAAAAGGGGGGCTTCGTTCTGGCCCATCTCGCAACCCTGCATGGCAGCAAGCCTTTGATCTCCTCGATCAGGGAGATCTTCGCGCGGCAACAGTCGTTTTAGCCCGAGAACGGGAAAAATGGCTCAAGGATCCGGAATTTCTTATACGCGCTGCCCGCCACTATGAAGGTGCAGCTCAAGTGTTGATTCGAAAATCTGTTGAATCCGCCGAAATTCATGTGGAAGAGTGTGATCCTGCTCCGATGGGTGTCTGGATGACCGCGGAGGCTCCTGCTCGGATCGATCTGGCTGGAGGCTGGACAGACACGCCTCCGATAACCTTTGAGCATGGCGGAGTGGTTGTAAACATGGCCATTGAGGTAGATGGGCAACGGCCTGTGGGAGCTTGCGTCCGGCGTATTGAAGAGCCCATTCTTCTTTTAACACAAAATGATATGGAAAATCCTGTTATCTGTAAGTCTGTGTCCGATCTTCAGGATTTTGCCCAACCATTCGCCCCAGGCGCTCTTGTTAAGGCCGCGCTTCTGTGTGCTGGAGTGGTTTCTTTGTCCACATCGCAATCGTTACGTAAACAGCTTGAACGCTTCGGCGGGGGACTGGAGATACACACTTGGTCTAACCTTCCCACCGGATCCGGACTTGGGACAAGCAGCATTCTCGCAGGAGCATTGTTTTCATCTATCGGCGCTGCAGTTGGAATGCGTTATGATACCCCCTCGCTCATCCACGCAGTTCTTCGAACCGAGCAGATGTTGACAACAGGAGGTGGATGGCAGGATCAAGTTGGTGGCCTTTTGCCGGGGATTAAAATCTCACGCTGCCCGCCGGGTATCCCCATTAAACTTGAATCCTGCATTGTGGATATACCGAATAATTTTCTGGATGCTCTAAATAGACATCTTGTCCTTGTCTACACCGGCCGGACACGTTTGGCACGTAATCTTCTTCAGGACGTCATACGACGCTGGTATGCACGCCTGCCGGAGACGGTCCACCTTACTGACGCTCTGACCGAGAACGCGGAACATATGTACAAGGCTTTGCTCGACGGCGATTTGGAAGAAATGGGCCGTGTTTTGACAGTTTATTACTATCAAAAAAAGCAGATGGCGGGTGGCGTAGAGCCGATGATTGTGTCCCACATGGCCGAGATCCTGCGCCCATACGTTTTCGGATCCTCTCTCGCGGGAGCCGGAGGGGGTGGATTCATGCTTCTAGTCACAAAAAAAACCAATGCCGCTCCAGAAATTCGCGCAATTCTTGAATCCAAAACAGATATTCACGCCCTTTCTTTTCATGACATCAAGGTAGATAACCGTGGGTTAGTAATTCACGCAGGGTCGAAATCAAACTGATTCTTTACGCAGCATTTGGATAGGAGAGAATTTGTCTGTAATAATATCAAAACATGGGGAGGATTACATTAGCCCGATTACGACCAGGGGATACCCTCTGTGGCAACATTCCCTGAGACAACCTCCTACTCCTCATTGAACACCTCAAACATCGCCTCAGAGAAGATCGTCTCCTCACGGGGATCTCCGGCGGTTTTTTGAGGACCATGGGGGAATCCCCTTGAAAAATAATTCCGTTTCAAATCAGGGTGGAAATGAAAAACCATCCCATTGTTCGCCTGAGTACCCACCCGAATGATTCAACCAATTTTCCCCAAAGATTCACCTCAGCAAGAATCTCCTCATGGATCAGGCGATGAAACCCAGTTGTAATCATCGCCATTGACCCACCATGTTCATCCGGTTTGACCCACCTGAGAATCAACGAGAATGTTCTTCCGATGTATTATTTATAGTCATATCTCAAATGAATCTCTGATAGAATATTTGATGGCCGCCTCCTTTGTTTTCAACAACCTTCACAAAGAGGTTTCTCCCGATCAGTTGGTCCAGGGCGGAGGGGTCCTCGTGGAAATGAATCAACTTCCGGAGATCGCCTTTACAGAGTGTGATTTCCCAGCATAATTCCCACAATTGGTCCTCGTCTCCGGTCAATTCTTGTCTCCGATGGAGTATTTTCCCGACATATTCCCCAGCGAGAATCTCCAGAATCCAATGAAGTTCAACGAATTGGTCTTTGATTTTCATATAAACCGCTTTCACCTCGACCATGTAAACACCACCGGGAATATGTTCGCGATCTTTTTCAAATCTTTCAATAACCTCCCGCAGTTTTCTTTGTATTGTTTCGACAAGGTTGTGGTTCATCTTGTATCCTTTCTGAAATATTCATTTTTGGGCGCTACACGAATGACACCTCTACAGTCCCTTGTGTATTCGTTTCAACCTGCACGTATGTAACGATTCCCAATAGAGGACTCAATAGAATGGAATAATGCTCGTCCGGTTGCAATATTCTTCCACCACATGTACGCAAGCAGAGGAAATTCACATCTTTTTTTAAGCGTGTCAAGTCATGATTCTTGCCGGATAACCGATATCGTTTCCGTAGTATTTGACCGGTATGATTCCCCTGAATGATTTTCATGGAACATTCCAAATAGACAGCCTCATTATCATTATGAATCAGGGAAAAGGATTCTACTTGAACAGCATAATGGCTATCTGGAAGCCTGTGGGAGATACTCGGATAGTCTACTATGGGCAATTCGGTTTGTTTTTGTAACGAATTATTTTTCAAGTTTATTGAAATTTACCTCACAGTTCATTGAAATTATGGAATGATTTCCTCATCCGGGTATTGGGATGATAAAAAAGGGAGGTCCCTCCCCTCCAGAGGTTTCAATAAGATTGTTCCGAAGGGGAGGAACCCATAATTGATCATTCTGAACCTTCGGAAGAATCGTCAAGCGATTTGCAGAAATAGACATTCCGACCGCCTTTGACATTTATGACACTGACACGCATTTTTAATCCAATCACGGGGCGGAACAACATGGGGTCATCCACCTCATCAATATCCTTGAGCGTAAGCCCGCATTTCCGCATGTCTGAATGAAGTTGAATAATCGTGTTCTTGAAGTCTTTGGTTGTTTTTATGGTATTAAATTTGAATAAGGTTATGCACTCATATTCCCCGGATATGATCTCCATGATCCACCGCACTTGCTTGACACCATTTTTTGAATAATGAACATTTGCTTTTTTAATAATAACATCATACTCACCATCGGGAATTTCAGTCGATGGACGAGCACCCTCGTTTAACGATTTCAATAGATCATTGACCTGTTGTTTTTCCTGTGTATTACTCATTGTCTGTGACTCCTTTTAATAATTTGTGTTTCGGATTGTCTTTAGCAATCCATTCGGCCAATGCATTCCTTACGCAAAAGGACATTGGAATTCCTTCTTGCTCTCTTCGCTTCTCCAGCAAGTCTTTCTGCTCCGGAGTTAGCATAACGCTGAGCATGACTAACCGTGAATGTTTCTGGTCATTCATTGTGATCATCCTTTCTACTGAATGTATGATTTGTAATTTATCCTGTTGGAAAATCATTAAGTTGAGACACTATTGGATCATTCATATTCAAAAGAATCCCCCGTGTCTTCCTGTGTGTGATTCCTTCGAGTGATCCACAAATTGAGTGCTTGCCGAACGATAGAGGACATCGAGATGCCGGTTCGTTTCATTCCATCCAGCAATCTCCGCTGTTCCGGCGTCACGACCACGCTGAGGTATTGGTATTTGGATTTCTTAATTCCTTGCATGTCTACAATTCCTCCTTGATCCATTTGTAATTTATTCTTGTGAAAAGATCTCAGTGTTCGTATCGACCTGAGCTCCATGTAACATTAGTCATCAGGGCCGAGTCCGGTTTGATTTCAGCCTGGTCCACCTCAATCAGAATTCTATCATGTGTTATTGTCATGATCCATTTGGCTCCATCATGCCCGTAGGGACACGATCACAATTCGGGGAAATACGGATGGGATAGAGAACCGTATTGCCGCTGGTCAAAGTGGAAAAGATTCTAATAACGATCAGAGGAATGAGCAGGAGATCAAATGGGGAGGAATAATGATTTCCTGCTGTTCCTTTTTCAAAACAAATGAATGATAGAACGGACAATACCTGAGATCTCATTTGTTAATCAACAGTTCAAATTATTAACTCAGATAAATCCAATGAATTCAAAGGAGTACACAAGAAAGTTAAGGAGTTAATGACTTGTTGAAAACATTTTCATTTATTACTATATTCATCATTCTGTTTCCACACAAAAAGATGTCAATATTCATTAACTTATTAACTATGTGGTGTATCTCATTGATTGGACTGAATTTATTGTGATTAACAAACGGAAAAAATGGTTAATTTCTGTGGATTGTTGTTCATTCTCACTGTTTTGAAAGAGGGCATCCTTCATTCCCAGTCTGACCTCCACTTCACCCCGAACAAGCAGACTTGATTCTTGTGGGCACTGGAATGGTTTACTGAACAAAATTGTTGTTCCAACACCTTTTTGAATGCTCGTATGGTCTCTGGGAATGGAATTCCCTCGTCATGGCAGTAGTGGAGGTATCTTTCGTGAGCTACCGTCAGACGAATTCGGCTTTTCGGATCTTCAACTTTTTGAAGGGCATGGCAGGCAAAAGCCACCGCGGAACTTGTCTCATGGCGAAATCTCCCTTTGGCCTGTTGAAGGGAAAGGGAATCAGGAAAGTGGAATTTGTTTTTTTGAAGCAGGTCAAAGCCTTTCAACGCAAAATTGAAGATCCCGGGCAATTCCTGATACAGCGTCTCTCTCAGGTAGGGATCCTGCTCCTCCGGTCCGAATACGCGGCTGAATTCGACCACGTAAACCCGCCGCCACATTCCATGAGTCTGGTCTTGTATTTCGGGAACCTGATTGAGCGCGAAAAAATGTTTGCAATACGGGCGAAATTGCTGGGGATTCTGATAGATTGCCCGGCCTGTAATGCTGTCGCCCGAACAGACGGCCTTGATCTGCTCCATGTTGATCCGGCGGTTCTGTGGGTTCTCATAGGCCGTGTTAAGCATCTTGCCTTGGAGATACGGAACCAGGCGCTCATCATTCAGCTGGCTGAGGCTCAGCGAAAGGCTGTTTTCTTCCCCGGCCAGTTTCCTCAAAAGATCGAGGAACACCGATTTTCCGTTTGCTCCCTTTCCAATCAGGAAGAACAACGCCGGAGTCGGCAGCGCTTTGTGAAAGATGTATCCCATCGCCTGTTGAATAAACTGGATTCTATCGCGATCCCCTTCAAACACCTCATGAAGATACCGTTCAAATCGCGCGCAGGTCGCCTGGGGATCATACGAATAAGGAAGCGGATTCACCGTAAAAATCTGCGCAGTATGGGGGACCAAGGATTGGCTTTCCAGGTCAAAGAGACCGTTTTGAAGGGGCAGATACCTCACCAGATGTGCCTCAGAACCCGGCATTCGTATTTTATTATCGCCCTCGGCAAAGTGTTCAAAATCCTGAAGAGCCTTCCGTGTAAACAAATTGCGATCTTCACCAAGGGTTTCCTGGCAAAGTCTATTAATCTCTGAAGAGGATAATGGCTCATAACATTGACCCGTATATTGATAGAAAAGGTTTTCCGTCGGGTGGAGTACTAATTGATATTTCCGAACAACTTCCTCTTGAAATTGAACAAGATTGAGTTTCCGTCGTCCTTTATCCGATTCTATAAAGCCGCTCCCCCGAATGTTCCCCGAATTGCCCGATTTCCGGAGATACTTCCTGGCGGATTTGATGTTATGCTGCAAATAAAGACGGGAATTCGAATGTTCTCGATACTTGTCGCCTATTGCATACCGCTTAAATATGGCAAGAATCTCTTCCTCCTCTATGCCTGCCTGAACCAGAGCGGTAATAACTGCCTGGTCCGCCTCTGATCGGCTCTGATATTCTTGGCCATTGCCCGTTAGAATCATTCTCTGAATCCTCTCGGAAATAGGCAATCGTGCAATATCGTCGGGGAGCCAGGGATCATTGCTTTCACCTTCAGACACGTTGGAACCTTGAACAGGAGAACTCTGCTCCCTTTCAGCCGAACATTCATCCTCTACAAGACCGTCTCGAATTTCATCAATGGTGTAAAACGATTCACAGGCTGAATGAATTGTGACTGCCCTGGGATGACCCGGATTTTTAAGATTCCACGTTCCTGGCAGCCGGAAAATCCGCGAGATATCATGGGTTCCCTTATCCCCGCCAAGTGATTCTGAAAGCCTTTTATTTATTCCCTCCAGGATTTCAATCCCGTATTTCTTCACCGGAACAGGTTCGTTCAGAATCCAATAACAGTGGAATCCCCCGCCGCTGCAGACGACCATAGTGGGCACAAGAGGGCAGGATTCGATTGCACCCAGGGCATCCTCCTCTGTCCGATGCGTGGGGTCTTTCCTGTGACCTTCCGTGCCGTAATCAATCTCCGCGTGAAAAGCGACAACAAAGGCGACGTTCTCCTTCCTTCCACCCTTGCCGGTCCGTGGATTGACTCCCACATAGACGTCGCGCTCTTCTCTAACTGCATCCTCGACAGCATCTAAAAGATTCTCAAGATTGACATAGAATGCCGTCTGTGGGCCTTTTCCCTGCCGGAAGGACCTCAGTTCAATTTCTCCGATGTCGGCCTTCCCCAGGCCATGAAACAGGGTTCTGATGAATACCTGGGCCTGATCCTTATCAAATGCCGTTGTAACATCATTCTGATGTGTTGTCATTTCTTTACCTCACAGTCACGATTTTAATTTATTCTGTGAAAGATGTGACAACTCTCAGACGGCATAATGGGGGCTTGTTTCTCTGACGCATCCGCGCCGATTCTCACGGGTGGAGGACCTTGATTGCCTGCAATACGTCGGAGTGCGTGGGCGGCTTCAAGCGGTTGATAAGGTATTTGTCGAATCCCTGATTTAACTTTGCCTGTTCATGCATTTTTGTGATATAATTAGCGGTCACCCAATAATTGTGCCACATGAGATGATATCGCTTTTCGGTATCCGGCAGATAGTAGAAATCCCGGACGCTCCTTCGGCTACAATATGGACAGAGGCAACTCTGATAGCGGGTTGAACATTCTTTGACCGACTTTATATGAATGGACGACAAATCGCAAGGTGATAAATATTTCATACTTTGAGCCTCCCATCTCCACGTCGTTCCGTCGATGGAAACCCAGTCAAATACACATGCCGCCGCATAAGCTGAAAGAGCAAGATTTCTGGGAATCGCGGTTCCTAAAATGTGGACCTGCCTAATGCCATGGTCTCTGAAACAGCGGAAAAAAGAGGCGAGGTTATGCAGATTCATATTTCGAATAGGCATGGCAACGCCATCGTGAGAAACGTGTCCGACAGCCGAATAGAACACGTCGAACTGTGGGATCGTGTAGCATTGGACCGGCAAAAACAGTCGAATCTGAGGGAGATACGTCATGCGAAGATGCGCGGTCTCTAGTGCACATCGGATGTTTATCCGGTATTTCGCGCGAAATTCCGCCTCTCTGTCGCACCGATATTTCCGCTTGCGGATAGGGTAATCTAATGCGATAACAATGTCGGGCATCAAGATTCGTGCTGTGTCAATTACGTGCTGGGGCGTGAGATTCAAGACGCCATTGACCTTCATGGGTTTGGTCGGATCATGGAGGATCTGTTTGCCTCTCGATTCCTCTTTCAGGATTTCATACCCGCCCGAATCCAGGATGAAACAACGCGGTTGTGCCTTTTTCAGCAGGCGTTGTGCTTGCTTGATGGCCTTGTTATCAAGCCCGGCATTCGGAACGTTGAGCAGTAGGTCCGTTCTCGCGGACGGCAATGTCCCCTCATTCGAAATTCCCGCAGCGGTGTAAACGATTTCCCCCACGGTCAACCTCTCCCCGGTCCATTGAACTCGATGGAATATTTCGCAAGAAGGATATTGATATTCTTTGCCACTTTACTCATCCTGTTCAAGAATAAATGCCGGTCTGAAGCAGGGATCTCACAGACGGAGAAATATTCGCCACCAAGCGCCTTGAATTCCTCGATGTATTCCTCATAGGTTTTCCCCTGACCCGCGGTTCCGTCCGATTCAGTGTCCGATTCCGGAGGCGGCTGCTCGCTCCCTTCTTGGCTTGCCGTCTGCCCGACCATCGCCGGTTCGGAAGGGGATGTCGAAACGGTTTTTTTTCGCTTCCGGGTGTCCTTTTCCTTTTCGTAAACCTCATATTCATTGAGCATGAACTCGGAAACCGCCGTTTGAATCTCCGAATTTGACTTATCCTCGGAAGCCATCTCGCGGATCATGTTCCTTTTCCTCGCCTGGCAGTCTTCAAAGAATCTTTTACTGGCTTTACCCTCAGCAAGCTTGTTAAGAGCTTCCGACGTCAGATAATCGCTGTAATTCAAGTAAGCCGACACCGTGTCCCGGTCCTTACCGAGCAGCTGGCTGAGGCGGGTGAGAACATCCTGCGACGAGTCTTTGCCCTCAAACTCTGAACCTCGACGCGCCCCGCCGTGCGTATGCTGGGATAAAGGCTGCCCGCTCTTGTCAAGCAGCGCCTTGAGAAAGACGACGCCCCGGATGATCTCCGCAGAAGTCGCGTCACCCGCTTCCGTCTTCAGCCGCGTGGCTACTTTTCGAGCGGCCAGATCATCGAGCGTGGCATTCGGCAAATAAATCACGGTTGCCACTATTTCACTTTCACCGCTTGCCTTCGCCGATTCGATAAATTCGGCACCATCGACACAGAACAGACCTTCAGTGATGCGGGCCAAAAGAGGTTTGTCTAGCATGGGGGACGACAGGTAGTCCGGTATGGCGTCGATCGCTCGAATGCGCGCAATGTCAACCACTTCTTCAGATCGGATTTCCAGAGAAACGGACTTGGTCGCGGCTAACAAATTCTTGCTTTTTGCGCCACGGGGCCGCCCACGTTTTTTATTTTTCAAAACTCCTGGGGAGGGATGAACGGCTTCCGACAATGAAGAGATGGCCACACCACCGTGAGAATGTACAGGTACGGAGAAGGTATTGATGTCCATTATATTATTTCCTTTCAGTCCCTACAAAAAAAACGAAATTAACGAAATAAGTCTCCTTCATTTATTTCGTACCCCGTTTCTGTATTTCCAGGTCTCTATTGGTCTCCCCCCTGTCTCGGTTTTCGTCATAGTTGCCTTGCCTATATCGGACAGCATTGACAGAGTACTGCTGATTGTCGCGCTCTGGACATTCCGTCCCAATGCGTTACTGATCTCTGTGCGGCTCATGCCTCTCGGATTCTTCTTGAGAATTTCGAGGATCTCATCGGCGATATACAACCCGGCCTGGTTACCGAAGATGTATCGAACAGACCTTTCGAGATGCTCTATGATTGCCGCTGCTGCTTCTAGGTGTTCAGTCCGCACCACCCCGGAACAATCGAGAAGTGCATACAGGCAAGCCAGCCGTCGTGCATGTGCCTCGGCCCTGGAGAGCATTGCACCCATGAGCCCGGGGATGTCCCGTGTGAGATGTGAATACAACTCGAACCAGACGGCCTCCGCCGCTGGATCAAAACCTATTGGCTTATCGCACAGACTGGTGGCAAAGCTGATTGCCTTTCTCAGCCGATCTGCCAAAGGTCCCATAACTGACGGCGCAAGATTGCCTCCCAAGGGCAGTTTTTTCGACCGTCGAACTACAAGCCAAAGGAAGCGGTTTGCAAATCCATTGCTCTGATCGAGCGTTGCCAAGAACTCCCTCAGCTCGTTTCCTGTAATGTGCCCGATGATGCTGACGTGCCCACCTGTGACAATTATGGGATCCTGCTTCGTGAGGTTTCTGACATTGCCGGTATCCCACAACTGTCTGATCGTCGCCGATAGAGTATTGCCGTTCCGTTTGCAGACTCTAAGTACGTTGGCAAACTCAGGTTCGATGACAAGCAGTCTCTTATCAGAGACTCCGGGATCAGCGTTCTTCTTTCCGGAATCCTCTGCGTCGCGGATGGCATATTTGAGGCCTTCCCCGCTGGACAGTCCGGTCTTTAGGTTCTGGATTACAAATTTTTCATCAACGAGCCGGAATTGTTCCTTGACCTGCCCCAGGCTGGTTCCCTTTCGGCCTCTCGAGGTCTCACCTACAAGCACAGCGTACTCATTGAGGAAATGCGTATCGGCTTCCACCTTCCAGTAGGCCGTTTGCCCGAGGATGTTCCCGAAAACTATGAGGTACTGAATCAATAGAGCAACGGGATCACTTTCCGTGTGGGGTTCAACAGTTTTCACAAAGTCCCCAGCCAAGCCGTAATAAGCTGCGTTGTGTATAGGTTCCGGCCAAGCCGGTTCCGACAATAAAAATTCCGGGTCGATCTCAATTGCCGGTTTGCTGGATTTCGGTTTACATTTCGCCTCATTCATTTTATGCCCTGCCCGGTCGGGATGATCACTGTCTTTTTCTGGATTCTTCATTTCTTTGATTCCTTTCACACTCACTCTGGGTTGCACGGCCTTCTATCGGTCAGGATCACCTCCTTTGGCCGAAGTTTGGGTCGGTCGTGAGAACGTCACATTTGTCTCAAGCAAAATCTATCAAGAGCAATGGGGCGGTCGGTGGGCTTAATGTGGGCAAGTGTGGCAAGAACAAAAAAACGATAAAAAAGAGGCTGTCTTCTGATTTCGTGTCAGGGGGCAGTGACTCCCAAAATCGTGCAACGGACGTGCAATCTGGGGGTGTTTTGAGGGTATTTTGAGGGGGTTGTCAACGTGGGGACAAGGTGATAACCTCTTGTAAATGCTTGATTT
>Ga0116148_1001584_pt1 | contig 24344 bp, 13 predicted proteins | sample AD_UKC055_MetaG_FD_89786 | JGI IMG/M metagenome (GOLD analysis project Ga0116148, IMG submission 89786) | Active sludge microbial communities of municipal wastewater-treating anaerobic digesters from USA - AD_UKC055_MetaG | ecosystem: Engineered > Bioreactor > Anaerobic > Digestate | place: USA... | reverse complement strand
CCCCCACAACGCAAGCTCGGAAGAATCTTCCCAGGCGGCCTGCTTATAAAGGCGAGTGGCGGCGTCGGCATCCTCGCCGGCTCCCTGCAGATCGCTCAGGGCGATCAGAGTCTCGGCGCGGTTGGCGTAAGCCAGGCCCAAGAGGATTTGACAATCCTCCCGGCCCTGGCTGACCAGTTCTGACAACAACGTCACCGCCACATCGTGCTCAGTCCGTGACTCTTCGTGCCTCCCCGTGTCGCTGAGCAACAGCCCGCGCATGGCGTGGGCCAGTGGCAGAAGGGATGACTTGCTCTCGGTGCTGCCGGCCTCCTGCGTCAGTCTCTGGATTGCCTGGCGATAGTCATCGTCTGCAGCAGCATACTGGCGACCGTTTGCCCGGGCATTGCCTCGGTTTATCATCACACGGGCGATGCGCTCGTTCAGCCGAGGGGACGGGCAGGCCCCGGAGGCGAGGCAGGCGAGAAGAACCTGCATTGCTTCTGTGGCGTCCCGTTCCGCTGCCGACAGGTGCCCCAGGTCCCGGTTGGCCGCACCGCGGTTGGTCAGGATATCTGCCACAAGAATCCGGTGGTTCTGACGGTGGCGCCGAAACGGCCTACTCAGTATCTGAAGTGCGCGGTTGAGGTCGGACACGGCCTGGGCGGGATTCGCGGAACGGGAGTTGGCATTTCCCCTGTTCATGTAAGCGCCGGCCAACACCTCCCGGTGTCTGTACCGGCGCCAGAAGTTCCCGTCCAGCCACTGGATGGCCTTGGTCAGGTCATCCCGGGCTGGCACGAGTTTCCCCAGGTCCTGGTAGAGTGCGCCACGGCTGACGAGGTGCAGACTTCGGTTTGGCTGTTCCGTCTGGGCGACCACGCTGGACAGCAGATCGATGCCGGTCGACTGATGCCCCCACTGGGCCAGCCATTCGCATAGAGAGCAGCAGTCTGACATCGGCGCCAGAATGGCCTTGTTGCCCAGGCCCTTGTTCTGTGCCCGCAGGGCATGCTTGAACCCGAGGATGCGACTGGCCACGTCCTGCAGGGACTGAGCATCTGGCGCCACGTCCGCAGCCAAGTACCATTCCGCCAAAGCAGTATCCACCTGAAGCGACCGGCTACTGATCCGGCGAAAGTGTTCCCGGACCAGGGGAGACAAGTAGAGCAAGTCAGTCTTGCGGTCCCATGCGATCAGAGACCAGTCGTCGAGGATCGCCAGTGCTTCGCGCAGCGCGTCGTCGCTCAGGTGCAGGGTCGGCCGAGCTACCAGGCCTGCACGGCCGGACGCGACGACGAGCCACCGAAGAAACGTCGAGAACCGCTCGTACGAAGGGGTCTCGATGAAGCGGGCCAGCAAATCAAGGAGATGTTCACTGTCTTGTCTTGCCGGCAGGGCCTGCTGCATCTCCTCCAGCAACTGCGTGAGCTTCTGGTCACGCGCAATCAGCCATTCGTCGGAGCGGAAGCGATCCATGCTGCCGCCATAGTTCCTGACCGCCAGCTTGCCCATGATCGTCAGGCTCAGGGGGTGCTTGTCGAACCTCTTGGCAACGGTCAGCATCTCCTCCGGGCTGGCCCGCACCCCCAGCTCGCGCAACAGCGCGATGGCCGCTTCGTCATCCAGCCCCTGCAACCTGGCTTCTTTGACTTCCTCCATTACCGGAATGGCGGAGTGAGGAGCCGTATCCAGCATGGACGGCAGGACACGGGACGTCAGCACGACGTGACTGCCGCCGGAAATGAGCGCGATCTGGCTCAGAAACAGGTCGACGCCTTCCTGGCCTTCAGCCCGCCCATCGGTCGGCGCGGCCGCGGGCAACGACTCCCTCCTCATCATCCACGCTCTGAGCCATTTCTCCATCCCGTCGATCACCAGCAGGCACGGGCGATCCAGCAACTGCTGCACCAGCATCTGGACGCGGGTTGCGATGCCCGGGCACGACCGCTTGTCGTACTTGCCTCGCAGCAGATACTCCAGGGCGTAGTCCAGAAACACGTCGAAGGTATACTGGTTCTCGTCAGACGGACACCAGAACGCGGCGGAAAACGCTTCAGGAAGGTGCTTGGCGAACCACTCCCATGCCAGGGTCGTCTTTCCCACCCCAGGCGGTCCCAGGACTACTATAACGCACTGCTCGGACTGTGTCGCAGAGGCGGTCAACTGCTGCAGCTCGAGCTGGCGACCCGCGAAATAGGGATAGGGCGACGGTCGCTGGGTCGCATTCCTGCCCTGCTTCAGCTTCCCCAACAGAGGGACCAGGCGAACGATATTCGCCCGCAGGTCCTCGGGGCTGGAGAACATCTTGCAGATGCTCTGATCCACTCGCTGAACCGACTCAATGTATGCTTGCTGCAGCCGACGCATCTCCTCCGCTTCGGGGGTGTCATCATCCAGAGCGCATTCCGGCGAGGCCAGAAACACATAGACGTCCTTTTCGAGCTTGCGGGCGGTGTCGTACTCGAGTTGCGTGTAGGAACGCAGCGGTCCCCCCTGCGGGTCCGGGGCTTCCCCAAAGCGAGGGCCGATCAAGCAGATGACGGCATCGCACCTGTCGATCTGCTCTTCCAGAAAGACCGACAGCCTCCGTGGGTCGGACGGAAAGTGCTCCTGAACGACGGGGTGATAGTCTCCCATCCAGTGTTCATGGCATACGAGTTGGCGGTACGTGCCCAGGTCTCGGGAGGTGGAGCTGACGAAGATACGAGGGGCATATGCCTTGATGCTGTTTCCGAGACGACCAATGGTTGTTCCCGTATCCACGCCGTGAGACCTCGTCCGGTCACCGGTAAAGTGGTACAGACTCCACGCTTTCAAAACAAGCCCAGCCAAAGCTCTGACATGCAATGAACTGCGTGCCATTGTGCATCGGGCCTGGACGGGTGTCAATGCTCCCGAGCGAAAGTCCGGACCGGGGGAAAGTGCGACTATGCTCTGGCTGTCAGAATCTTGTCAACCCGCGCTTGAGAACCAGTCGCTCTCCCGTCCCTCCGGCGGTCGTCGACAAGGCCGACGCCCGCCAACTGCTTCAGGAGGTTCGCCGGCGTCCAGACGGCCCCGACCAGCCGGACGGGGCTGCGAGATGACCGGCGAAGATTTCCTCGCGCAGTTGGAATCTCTCCTGGCCCAACAGGCCGAGCACCTCCAGGCCGAACGGTACGACCAGGCCGGAAAACTGACCGCCCAGTCAGGCCCGATCGCCAATGCCCGACACGATCGGCTCAATCGCCTGGCCGACCTCTGCCGGCGCAACTGCCCGGTGCTGGCCGAGCGAAAGGCCCACCTCGCCGGGCGCCTCGCCCATTCCACCCGCGGCCGGGCCACCCTCCGCGCCTACGCGCGAAACCAACAGCAGTGCTCACAGGTGGGACCGGTCCGTCCTACGACCCTTAGGACCGACCGAAGAATTCCCCTGCGTCCTCCGTGCCTCTGAGGCCGTCTTCTTCTTCACCGCCCCGCAGCCGCACACAGATCGCGGAACTTCAGCACGCTCTCGACGGGCGTCTTGAACGACACGCACCCGCAGCCCCAGACGAAGTTGACCATCCCCTTTGACTTGGCCGCCAGCTTGCCGATCGCCGACTCCAGGCTCTCCCACGCACCGCGCTCGATGGCCTTGGGGTCCACGCAGCCGCGGACGACGATGGACCGCCCGGCCGTCCGCGAGCGGACGAAGTCGAAGTCGGCGTTGTAGTCGCAGGCGATCAGGCCCGTGCCCGCCTGGACGAAGTAGTCCATCAGCAGCGTGATGTTACCGCCCATGATGATGGCCGGCGGGGGGACCTCGAACTTCGCCCGCACGTGCTGGGTCACGCGCCGGTTGTAGGGCACAACGAACTCCTCGAAGATCTTCGGGTCGATCAGCGGCATGGTCGCCCACGACTCGTAGAGGTAGACGCCCGCGCCCAGGCGGCACAGCCGGTCGGCGTGCTGGATGGCCAGCTCAGCCGTCTTGTCCATCAGGGCGTGCACCCGCGACTTGTCGCTGTACAGGTCGGCGATGAGGTCCTCGAAGCCGCGCAGCTCCACCGCCTGCGACCACGGCCCGCCCATGCAGGCGTAGACCCACACCTGGTCGCCGATGCGATTCACCACCTGCTCGACGGCCTTCGCGATCACGCCCAGCCGGTTGCCCGGCCCGACCTGAGGGACCGTGAGCGAGGCGACGTCCGGCTCGTCGCCCCTTAGGGGGTGGGTCAGCACGCCGGGGATGGAGTTGTCGTCCTCGTGCGAGGCCAGGCCACAGCCGAACGCCTCCGCCTCGATGTTGTAGATGTCGATGCCGACGGTGACGATGTCGTGCCCGTACGTCTCGAACGCCTTGAGGGCGGCCTGGGCCATCAGGTCGGCGTCGCGGCTGACCTCGGTGGGGCTGCGCCCCAGCAGGGCCGCTCCGTGCTCGTAGACCGACGGCACCCACGGTGTGCGGTCCGCGGGCCGGCCCGCCTGAATGTTGGTCATGCGCTCGATCGGCTTCATGTCTGGACTCCTCAGAAGAACAACGCGAGGCGACGCCCGCAATGAACAGAAAATTCCCGTGGGATTCGTGCCCTGGATCACTGAAGTGACCAGGCCGGGTGGCTTCAGTGACCCCGGCTCGAGAGGATCCCGGTTTATCCTTCACACGTCGGGCGCAGGCGACTACACTCCATCCGCATTCGAGGAACCGCCATGAGACTCCTGCACCCGGTAGCCGCGTCCTGCTCGCTTTTCTTCGCTTCGGTGCTCGCCCTCGGCGCTCCCGCCGCCCGCATTGCGGTCGACGCGGCCCGGCGAGACCCGCCCATCTCGCGGAGGCTGTTCGGCAAGTTCACCGAGCATCTGGCCCGCAACGTCTATCTGGGCGCCTGGGCCCAGGTGGCGGCGAATCCCGAGTTCGCCCCGGCCAGCCGCTGGAAGGGCCGCGACGGGATGTTCTACCACAGCCGCAGGGGCGCGTCGGAAGACCAGCGGCATCTGGAGCGGGCGGTGCAGCGCGGTTTCGCCCCGCACTGGTTCGCCGAGAGCGACGCGCAGGCCCGGGCGGTGCCCGGTCCGCACGAGGACCAGGACGCCATGGAGGTCAAGGCGGATCGTCCCGTTGCCGTCGTCACGGCTGTCTACCTGCCCGTGTGGCGGACGCGGCGGTGCGAATTGACGCTCACCGCCCGCGGCGAGGCGCTGCGCCAGACCCGGCCCGGCAGCATCACCGCCCGCGTGGCCACGGGCGAGGGCAAGCCGCTGGGCCAGGCGATGGTGGCGGTGTATCCCGACTGGCGGCAGGCCACGGTGAAGATGGACCTGGACGCGACGGTGGAAGTCCCGCCCGGGCGGGCCCTGCGGCTGGAACTGCACCTGCCCCCCGGGCGTTTCGAGCTGGCCCGCGCGCTGCTGTTTCCGGGCGACCACGTCCGCGGCTGGGACAAGGAGGTGGTGGACTACCTTCGCAGAGCGAGCCTGCCGCTGCTGCGGTTTCCGGGCGGCAACTTCGCCAGCGGCTATCACTGGAAGGACGGCGTCGGCCCGCTCGAGAAGAGGCCCGTGCGGACCAACCCTGCCTGGCCCGGCGTGATGGAATGGGGCCACGTGGGCAGCGACGAGTGGCTGACGCTGTGCGAGCTGGTGGGGGCCGAGCCGCTCATCTGCGTCAACGCGGGCGACGGTTCCGCCGGGGAGGCCCGCCAGTGGGTGGAGTACTGCAACGGCCCGGCGACCAGCGAGATGGGCAAGCTGCGGGCCGCCAACGGGCGGGCCAAGCCCTGGAACGTCCGCCTGTGGGAGGTGGGCAACGAGCTGTACGGCGGCTGGCAGATCGGCCACGTGGACGCCGGCGGCTACGCCAAGCGCTACCTGGAGTTCGCCGCCGCGATGAAGCGGGCGGACCCGACCATCGACCTGATCGCCAACGGCAACGACGCGCGGTGGAATCGCGAGGTGGTCAAAGGCGCCGGCAAGGCGGTGCGGTCGCTGTCGGCCCATTTCCTCCCCGGCAGCCACATCCCCGCCGACGCGGACACGGGCGAGGTGTTCCGCGACTTCATGGCCTGGTCGGCCCGGTTCGATCAGGACATCGCCTCGCTGACGCGCCCGATGGTTGAGGCGGGCCTGGCGCCCCGCCTGGCGGTGACCGAGTTGCAGGTGTTCACCCAGCACCGCAATCTGCCGCGCAACGTCTCGCAGACCGACGCCCTCTGGACGGCGAACATCCTGCACGCGGCCATCCGCTCCAAGGGCGTGGTGGAGCTGGTGACGCATTCCGCCCTGGTCAACCACGGGGGAGGCCTGGGCAAACAGCACGGGATCGTCTACCCCCATCCGGTCTGGTGGGTGACGCATCTCTACGCGAGCCAGAAAGGGACCGTGCCCGTGGAGGCGAAGATCGAGTCGCCCTCGTTCGAGGCCTCGGGCAAATGGCTGGGGCGGCGCGGGAGGGTGCCCGCGCTGGACGCGGTCGCCCTGCTGGACAAGGCGGGCAAGCAATGCACGCTGTTCGTCATCAACCGCGACGACGAGAGGGCTGTCCCCACGGAGATCGCCCTGGCGGGCTTCGACGCCCGCACGCGGGCCCGGGCGATCACGCTGGCCGGCGAGAGCTGCCTTTCCACGAACACGGCCGACGCCCCCCGGTCCGTCCACCCGGCCGAGACGACGCTGAACGTCTCCGGCGGCAAGCTCACCCATACCTTCCCGCCAGCCTCGCTCACGCGAATCACGTTTGAGAAGTGAATGCCGAAACTGCCGGGCCCTGCCCGGCGATCTTCCTTGCTAGACCGCAAAGTACGGCTTGCTCTTTTCCCACTTGCCGCGGGTGAAGTCCGGGCACTTGACCGGGGCCGAGCCCTTCGTGATCGACTGCTCCGACAGCGGGAAGATCACGCTCATCACCACCGAGTCGTACACGCTGATGGGCGTGGGCCCCTTGGCCCGCACCGCCTGGACGAACTTGTCCAGTTCCAGATAATCGGTTCCGCCGTGCCCGCCCGCGGAGGCCTGCATTTCCTTCCACCACTTGTGGTCGTACTTCTCCTGGTAGGGGGCGAACGGCTCCCACTGTTCGTGCTTGGGGCTCACGCCGTGGATGTAGACGGCGTTGCGCTGCTCATTGTACAGCCCGTTGGTGCCCTCGATCTCCCAGCGGTTGTCGTAGGGGCGCGGGGTCTGCATGTCGTTGTTGATGACCAGCGTGTTGCCCTTGACCGTCCTGGCCACGGTGGTCACGATGTCGCCCTGGAGGTACTTCTCCTTGAGCGGCGGGTGGTTAGGTCCGTACTTCTTGAGAAGCTGCCCGCGGATGCCCAGGCAGCGGCTGGCCGTGGAGGTGACGTAGTCGATGCGGTCGCCGCAGTTGAGGTCCATCCAGCTCAGGACGGGCCCGAGGCTGTGGGTGGGATACAGGTCGCAGTTGCGGCGGATGAGGTGCCGGCCCGACCAGCGCGGGTAGCCGCGCCCGTCGAAGTACCAGTGCATGCAGTTGTGGCTGTGGGCGCAGTGGCAGTGAATGATCTCGCCCAGCAGCCCCTGGCGGATCATGTTGAGAACGGCCAGGTTGTCGCGACGGAAGCTCCAGTTCTCCATCATCATGCAGCCGACGCCGGTCTGCTCGCAGGTGTCCACGAGCTGCCAGCACTCCTCGACGGTCAGCGCGATGGGCACCTCGCAGCCCACGTACTTGCCCGCCTTCATGGCGTAAACGCTCATCGGCGTGTGCCACTCCCACGGGGTGGCGATGATCACGCCGTCCAGGTCGCTTCGGTCCAGGAGTCGCTTGAAGTCCTCCTCGCCGGCCGTGTAGGTCTCGCAGGCCGATCGCCCGGCGCGGAGCACCATGTTCCTGGCGTTCTCGGCCGCGGCAGGGCGGACGTCGCAGACGGCCGGGACGTCCAGCCCCTTCATCGTCAGCAGGCCGCCCAGCAGCCCGGTCCCTCGCCCGCCCGTTCCGATCACCCCGATGCGAACGGGTCTCGGCTCACCTGGCGTCGAGGCGGTCTTGGCGGCGGGCGCCTGGCCGCGCAGTGCGGACGTCGCGGTCGCTCCCGCCGCGGCGGCCAGCGTTCCCTGGAGCAGTCTGCGACGGCGGATGGGTCTGGCCATGATGGGATCTCCTAAAGTGACCTTCATCGCAAACGAACGGCTCCGCCCAGGCATTGCAGGCGCCGCTTCTTTGTGGTCTCCCTTTGGCCCTCCGTGGCCTGTCTGCCGGCAGGCAGGTCCTGGTGATGACGCCCGATCTGCGTCTTTCGGGCCGAAATCCCCTGTTGCGGCCGGCGTTAGACGGGTAGCATGGTGAACCGGTTCGCTGCGCTTGGTCCCGATCTCAGGGCTTGACCACCTGGTCCCTACGGGACGACAGAAAGGACACGCGATCATGACGAGCAAGACCACTGGCGGCAACGGGCGGCTGATCTCTCGGCGGGGGCTGCTGGAGCGTTCGGCGGCCGCGTCGGGGACGATCCTTCTCGCGTCGGCCGCCCCGGCGTTCGTGCCCGCCTCGGCCCTGGGCAAGGAGGACCGCCCCGCCCCCAGCGAGCGGATCACCGTGGGCGTGATCGGCACGGGCAGCCGCGGGGGCAACCACTTCGACGCGTCGCTGGGCTTCAGCAACACGCAGGTGCTGGCCGCCTGCGACCCGCAGAGCAAGAAGGCCCAGCACTACAAGGCCAAGGCCGACGCGCACTACGCCAAGGCCGCCCCTGCCGGCACGTACAAGGGCTGCGCCGCCTACCAGGACTTCCGCGAACTGACCGGGCGCGACGACATCGACGCGGTGTTTATCGCCGCGCCGGAGAACTGGCACGTGCTGGCCTCGATCTACGCCCTCAAGTCCGGCAAGGACGTGTACTGCGAGAAGGCCCTGTCGCTGACGGTGGCCGAGGGGCGGGCGCTGATCGGCGTGGTGCGGCGCTACGGGCGGGTGTTCCAGATCGGCACGCAGCAGCGGAGCGACCGGCGGTTCCGCTTCGCCTGCGAGATGGCCCGCAACGGCTACCTGGGCAAGGTCCACACGGTGAAGGTCGGCGTGCCCGGCGGACGAAGCCTGCCCAACGCCGAGCCCAAGCCCGCTCCGCCGGACATCGACTACGAACTGTGGCTGGGCCCGGCCCCATGGACGCCATACAACGATCTCAAGTGCTCCTTCAACTGGTACTTCATCCTCGACTACTGCGTCGGCTGGGTGCAGTCCTGGGGTGTCCACCACACCGACATCGCCCTGTGGGGCCAGCCCACGCTGGGCCAGAAGACCGTCACCATCGAGGGCAAGGCCGCCTATCCCACCGAGGGACTGGCCAACACGTCCATCACCTGGAACATCAATTACACCACGCCGGCCGGGCTGGTCCTGAACTTCACCGACAACAAGCAGAACCCCCAGGGCGTGCAGTTCATCGGCGACAAGGGCTGGGTCCACGTGTGGCGCGGCGGGATCAAGGCCGAGCCCGCCTCGCTGCTCCGCGAGACCATCGGCCCCGACCAGGAGCACCTCTACGAGTCCAACAGCCACCACGGCAACTTCCTGGAGTGCATCAAGACGCGACGCGAACCGGTAGCCCCGGTGGAGGCCGGCCACGCCGCCACCGCCATCACCATCGTCGGCGACATCGCCTGCCGCCTGGGCCGAAAGCTCACCTGGAACTGGGAAACGGAGAAGTTCGTCAACGACGAGACCGCCGACCGCATGCTCAGCCGGGCCTATCGAAAGCCATGGCGCATCTAGGACACAAAACAGAGAAGTTTCAACAGTGGAACGTTCCATGCTCAATGGTCAAGGAAGGGGCCAAGCTCGCAGTCTTGGGTCAAGGATGGAGCCGGGTGGGCTGGACAAAGAGCGGTAGCGAAAGAGGAACAACATGACAGATCCGGCGATGCGGACTGACGAGGCGAAGGCCGAACGCAAGTATGACTTGCTGGAGCGGTTAATCAGCTTTGCGCTGCGGGTCATCGGGGTGGTGGAGCAGATTCCCAACACGAAGGCGGGGAGCCACGTTTCTGGTCAGTTGCTGCGATCGGGGACGTCTCCCGCTCCCAACTACGCCGAGGCCCAGGGGGCGGAGTCCCGAAAGGACTTCATCCACAAGCTGGGCGTTGTGCTGAAAGAGCTTCGGGAAACCAGGGTGTGGTTGATCATCACGCACCGCAAGCCTCTGGTGAAGAATCCAGCCCGCTTGCTCCCGTTGATTCGCGAGAACGACGAGTTGATCTCCATCGTGTACAAGAGTGTTCAGACTGCAAAGGCCAAGCAGCGAAAGACAAGCAGGAAGGGCGACGGACAATAAGACTTCGGCACGAGAAGCTGGTTCCTCCTGCGCTCTTGGTCCTTGAAGTTTGTCCCTTTCCCTTGAACATTGAAAACTGAACGTTCTGCTGTTGAACCTTCTCTTTTGTGCAAGAGGTTGAAGAATGACCAAACACGCATTGGCAGTTGCCGTCCTCTTGGCCGCCTCTTTCGCCTTCGCCCAGGACGCCGTCCCGCCCTCCGACGCCGCCGTCTTCGCCCAGCTCAAGAGTTTCGAGCACGGGCAGTCGATGGCGCCGCTGCACACGGTCGAGCGGATGCTGGAGAAGACTTCCGACCCGGCCGGACGGGCCGCGCTGGCGCAGAAGCTGGCTGCACTGTTGGCCGACGCGCAGACCACGCTGGACGCCAAGGGCTTCATCTGCAAGCAGCTCCCGCTGGTGGCCACCGACGCGGGGGTGGACGCCATGGCCAAGCTGCTCACGCAGGCGGGCACGGTGGAGATGGCCCGCGAGGCGCTGGAGCACACGCCCTTGGCGGCTGCCCTGGCCGCCTTGCGAGAGGACTTGCCCCGGCGCAAGGGCGGCGAGCTGGTCGCGGTCATCCACTCGTTGGGCAACCGGCGCGACGCGCAGTCGGCCGGCGCCCTGGCGGGCCTGCTGAAGGATGCGGACCCGGCCGTTGCCTCGGCAGCCGCCCTGGCCCTGGGGCGCATCGCCAGCCCCGCCGCCTGCGAGGCCCTGGCCAAGGCCCACGGCGATGCCAAGGGACCGCTGCTGGAGGCCATCCGCGAAGGGCAGCTTGACGCGGCTGAGGCCCTGGCGGCCGAAGATCCCGCCGCGGCAGGGGCCCTCTACGAGGCGCTGTGGAACGACTCCGACGCCAAGCGATTCCGCCTGCCCGCGCTGCGCGGCCTGCTGGCCACCCGAAAGGAGCAGGCCGCCGCCCAGCTTGTCCAGGCGCTTGACGGGCCCGACGCCAGCTTCTACCCCATCGCCCGCAGCCTGGCGGCGGAGATCCCCGGCACGGAAATCACCAAGCTGCTGGTCATCGAACTGGGCAAGCTCCAGGGGGCGGAAAAAGCCGCCCTCATCGACGCCCTGGCTGCCCGCCAGGACCCCGCCGCACGCCAGAGCGTGCTCGACCTGCTCAACAGCGACGACCTGGCCGTCCAGTACGCCGCCGCCCGGGCCATGGCCACCCTCGGCGACGCCGCCTGCGTCGAGCCGTTGCTGAGCCTGGCCGGCGACGCCAAGGGCTCGGCGGCGCCCGCCGCACGCCTGGCCCTGGCACGCATCCGCGACAAGCAGGCCGACGCGGCTCTCCTGAAGGCCGCCGCCACAGGCGCCCCCGACCGGCGCGTCGCCGCCATCCGCGCCCTGGCCGACCGTCGCACGGAGAACGCCTCAGCCGTCCTGCTCCAGGCGGCCGGCGACGGCGAACCGTCCGTCCGTCTGGCCGCCCTGGGCGCCTTGGCCGTGGTCGCCCCGGCCGACAGCTACGACAAGCTCATCCCGCTGGCCGCCTCGGCGAACGAGGAGCAGGCCGAGCCGGCCCGCAAGGCCCTCCTCGCCGTCGCCGCCAGGCTCCCCGACGAGCCCGCTCGCGTCAGGCCCGTCCTGGCCGCACTGGACAAGGCTGCCCCAGCCCAGCGCGTCAACCTCCTTCGCGTGCTGGGCCTGCTGGGCACCGCCGACGCCCTGCCCGCCGTCCGGGCCGCCCTGAAGGACGCGGACGCCGCCGTCGTGGACGCAGCCGTGCGCGCCCTGGCCGACTGGCCCGATCCGTCCGCCGCCGACGCCTTGCTGGACCTGGCCTCCAACGCCGCCAACCCGCCTCATCGCGTGCTCGCCATGCGGGGCTATCTGCGGATGGCCGCCACCGCGAAGATCGCCCCTGCCGAGCGGACGGCCCTGTTCGAACGGGCCCGCAACGTCGCGCGGACGCCGGAGGCCAAGCGGATGCTGCTGGCGGGGCTGATGGACGCCCCCGACGCCGGCGCCCTCAAGCTCGCCGTCGCCTACCTCAACGACGCCGACGTCCAGGCCGAGGCCATCCAGTCCGTGCTGGCCCTGGGCCGGCTGCTCGCCTCCACCGCCCGGGCCGACGTGCAGGAGGCGATGGTCCGCATCGAGTCGGTCAGCAAGGACAAGAAGGTCCTCAACGAGGCCCGCGCCGTGGCCGCCTCCACCCGCAAGCCACTCTCGGCGAACGAACTGGCCAAGTTCCTCACCCACGATGCCGCCCGCTCCGCCGCCACCAAAAAGATGCTCAACGACAAGGCCCCGGCCGGCTATGCCGTGACCTGCTACCTGGACTGCGGCGCCGACGGCAGCGACGGGCAGGCGCCGTCCGTGAAGCTCGTCTCGGGCGCGCCGTACTTCTGGGCCGGCGCCGACACGGTCGCACCGGTCCGCTTCGGCTCGATCTGGTTCGACGCCAGGAAGGTCGCCTTCGAGGCTGCCGGCCTGAAGGCCGATCGCAACTACCAGGTCGGCCTGTCCTGGTGGGACTTCGACCACGACGACCGCACCCAGTCGCTCTGGGCGGTGGCCAAGGGCAAGGAAGCGATGCTGATCAAGCCCACCAGGCTGCCCAGCTACCAGGTGGGGCAGCACATGCCGCAGGAACTGGTGGTTCCCCTCCCGCGCGAGCTGACCGCCGGCGGGTCCGTCCGCCTGGAATTCCGAATCGAGGGCAAGACCAACGTCGTCGTCAGCGAGCTGTGGCTGCTGGAGAGTACAGGTACGACAGGCGTCCCGCCTGTCGCCCGTGAGACAGGCCAGACGCCTGTCCCACCCAAGACAGGCGAGACGCCTGTCCTACCATATCCCGCCGCTCCCAAGGACGCGCCCAAGGCGTGGGAAGGCCCGGTTCTTCAGCCGCTCGCCGCGGCGCCCGCCCCGGCCGGCGCGGTGAAAGTACTCATCGTCACCGGCGACGACCTGCACAACTGGAAGGCCACCTCGCCCGTGCTGGCCGAGTTGCTGGCCAAGGACAAGCGGCTCCACGTCAGCATCGCCTACGACGCCCGCTTCCTGGCCGACCCCAAGCTGCACGACTACGACGTGGTCGTGCTGCACTACGTCAAGTGGCACAAGCCGGACCTGGCCGAGCCCTGCCGGGAGAACCTCAAGAAGTTCGTCACCGGCGGCAAGGGCCTGGTGGTCGTCCACTTCGCCTGCGGCGCGTTCCAGAAGTGGGCGGGCTTCGAGGCCCTGGTCGGGCGGGTCTACAACCCCAAGCTCCGCGGGCACGACCCGCACGGCACGTTCACCGTCCGCATCACCGACGACAAGCATCCGATCACCTCCGGCATGAAGGACTTCCAGACCCTCGACGAACTCTACACCTGCCTGGACGGCAAGACGCCCATCCAGGTGCTGGCAATGGCGACCTCGAAGGTGGACAAGAAGGACTACCCCATGGCCTTCGTCCTGACTGCGGGCAAGGGCAAGGTCTTCCACTGCCCGCTCGGGCACGACGTGCGGGCCTTCGCCGCCGAGGGCGTGCAGGAACTGTTCCGCCGCGGCACGGCCTGGGTGGCGGGGAAGTAATTGGAATGCGGATTGCGGATCGCCAGGCTCGCGCCAAGTACGGGCTATTGGCTACCAACTACCGGCTACTAAAGTAAAGGAGCCCCCATGAAGATCGGCTTTCACACTGACGCGTTCAACTCCGCCTATTTCAGCTTCGAGAAGTGTCTCCAGTGGGCCCAGGACAACGGCGTGCACTACATCGAGTGCGGGCTGATCGACGGTGTGAGCTGGATCCATGGGCTGGGCTATCAGCCGCACGTGGCCATGTACGAGGACCCCGAACTGCTGCGGCGCAAGATGGAGAAGTACGGCGTGCGGTTCAGCCAGGTGGACGCCGCCTTCCCGCTTTCCGGCAAGGACGGGCCCATCCGCGGCGTGCCGTACGTGATGAAGGCCATCCAGTGGGCCAAGCTGATCGGCTGCCCCAACGTGGACACTACCGACGGCCTGCATGCCCCCGAGGGCCTGAATGACGCCGCCGCCCTCGACCTGATGAAGTACGAGTACGAGCAGATCATCGAGGTGGCCGAGGCCAACCAGATCATCGTGAACATCGAGCCGCACGGCTACTTCACCACCAAGCCCGACATGATGGCCAAGATGCTCGCCTTCTGCCGCAGCCCCTACCTGCGGATGAACATGGACACCGGCAACACCTTCATCGCCGGCCAGGACCCGGTCAAGTTCCTCAAACGGTTCCTCAAGAAGGTCAGCCACGTGCACCTGAAGGACGTGTCGGAGTCGCTGGCCGCGGCCACGCGGGGCAAGCAGACCGGCATCGCCGTCAGCCAGTGCTACCTCGGCGGCGGGGTCAATGCCGACAACATCCGCAAGTGCCTCAGCCTGCTGCGCGACGCGGGCTACGACGGCGTGCTGTCCATCGAATGCGAGGGCCAGGGCGGGCCCATGATCAAGGACTCGCTCGACTGGCTGCGAAAGACGCTCAAGGAACTCAAGATCAAGGCTCGGTAGCGTGCCGGCCGTTCGAACAGGATCGGTGCAAAGCCCACCCCCCAGGGGTGGGCTTTTCGCTGAACGCGTTTTGGCGGAGTGAGCAAACATGAAGACCCGCTGCTTGCCGTGCGTGTGTGCGCAGACGATCCTCCTTCTTTCCGCCTTCGCCGCCGGCGCCGACGTTCCCCTGGCCGACCCGTGGCGCCAGCCCTACGCCGGCGAGCACGCGACGGGCAAGCACGTGCTGGCGCTGTGGACGTTCGATGGCAAGGAGCCGCTGGCCGACGCCTCCGCCCACAAGCACGCGCTGACGCTGCGAGGGGCGGCCACGCACGCGGACGGGCGGTTCGGCGGGTGCCTGGAGTCCAACCCGGGCCGGGACGCCCCGCACCAGGCGATCGTCAGGAACCACCCCGCCCTCAGCCCGGGTGGACCGTTCACCATCGAGATGTGGATCAGGCCGCGCGCGGACTTCCAGACCCACGGCGACTGCTTTCTGTTGGACAAAAAGTACGTCGCCCCCATCGACTACCAGTTGATCCTCCGCTCGCGCGACAAGACCGGCCTGCACGTGCTGGAGGCGGCGCTGGGGTTCGGCTCGTCCTCGTCGAGCTTCCATTCCCGTCCGTTCAAGCTCGAGCCGCTGAAGTGGCGTCACGTCGCGTTCACCTACGACGCCGCCGGGCGGGGCAGCTTCTTCCTGGACGGCCGCCCCTGGGGCAGCCAACTGGTCGAGGGGCGCAAGGGCGTCAGCCCCGGCTCGCACAACCTGGTGATCGGCGATCGGATCGGCAGCTACTACCACGGCTTCGCCGGGTGGATCGACCAGGTCCGCCTGTGCTCGGGCGTGCGGGAGTTTCGTCCCCTGCGGGCGGAGATGACCTCGACGCGGGCGGTGTTTCTCCGCATGGAGAAGGCCTCCGTCGCTCTGGCGGTGACGAACCTGCGGGCCGAGCCGCTGGGCAAGGCCCGCGCGACGCTCAGCCTCGAAGGGCACGCCGAGCAGGCCGTGCCTCTGGAGGGCCTGGGCGGCGGGCAGACGCGACAGATCGACTACGCGCTGGACACCTCGCTCCGGCCGGGCGAGTACGAACTCCGCGTGCGGGTGGACCTGGGCGACGAGCCACCCCTCGAAGAGGCGCTGCGGGTGCGGATCGTGGGCCGGCCCTGCGGGGGTGAATTCCCCGTCGTCATGTGGGGAGGCTACAGCCCCGAAAGCCTGGTCCAGGAGATGGGCCGCCTCAAGCGGATCGGCTTCACGCACGTGCTGGGGCTGGGCGCGGACTCCACGCGGATCTGGGAGGCGGGCAAGGTCGTCCAGGCCGGCAGCGACGAGACGGTGACCGGGACGCGCCGGGCCCTGGACGAGGCGCTGGCCAACGGGATCCGCCTGGCGGCGAGCCTCTCGCCCGCCTCGCGGTTCCGCGGCCAGGACCGTTTCGCCCGCATCGGGCCCGACGGCAAGCCCAACAACGAGGCGGTGTGCGCCGCCTTCGGGGAACTGGAAGGGTTCTGCTACAACGTCGGCGCGTCGATGGCCCGGACGTACGGCGACCATCCCGCCTTCGCGGCGGCCCTGCTGCACACCGAGGTCCGCGACCATGCCCGCCCGTGCTATCACCCGCACGACCTGGAGGCCCTCCACAAGGCGACCGGCCTGGACAAGCCCCCGCCCGGCGCGGGCCGCTGGGGCGCCGACTACGCCAGGCTCAAGAACTTCCCCGCCGATCGCGTCGTTCCGGACGACCATCCCGTGCTGGCCTTCAGCCGATGGTACTGGAGCGAGGGCGACGGGTGGAACCGCCTCAACACCGCCCTGCACCGGGGGCTCAAATCGACAGGCCGTCGCGACCTGTGGACGTGGCACGACCCCGCCGTCCGCGTGCCCAGCCTCTACGGCAGCGGCGGGGAGGCGGACGTGATTTCCCAGTGGACCTACTCGTACCCGGACCCGATCCGCATCGGCCTGGCCACGGATGAACTGTTGGCCATGGCGGGCGGGGCGGGCTCGCCCCAGCAGGTGATGAAGATGACGCAGGTCATCTGGTATCGCTCGCAGACAGCCCCGCAGGCCAAGGACGGGCGGATCCCCGCTACGGCGGCCGACTGGGAGCGCGAGCAGCCGGACGCGCCGTTCATCACCATCGCCCCCATGCACCTGCGGGAGGCGATGTGGACGAAGATCGCCCGTCCCATTCGCGGGATCATGTACCACGGCTGGCAGTCGCTGGTGCCCTGCGACGGCCACTCGTCGTACCGCTGCACGAACCTCCAGACGCAGGACGAACTGGCCCGCCTGGTGCGCGAGGTGATCCGCCCGCTGGGCCCCACGCTGCTGAAGGTGCCCGCGGCCCGCCCGGACGTGGCCTTCCTGGAGAGTTTCGCCTCGCAGATGCTCGCCCGGCGCGGCACGTGGGGCTGGGGCGGTTCGTGGGCGGGCGACGCGTGGCACGTGCTCGCCTGGGCCCGCCTCCAGAGCGAGATCGTCTACGATCAGACTATCGCCCGCCGCGGCCTGGACGGCTACCGCGTGCTGGTCGCCTGCGACTGCGACGTGCTGAGCCAGACGGCGGCCAGGCGCATCCGCGAGTTCCAGCAGCGCGGGGGCCTGGTGATCGGCGACGAGAATCTGTGCCCGGCGATCAAGCCGGACATCGTCCTGCCGCTGTACAAGCGGACCGGCCGGGCCGACGCGGACAAGGCCGCCCTGCTGGAGCGGGCCGCCGGGCTGCGCAGGCAACTGGACGGGCGCTATCGCCGGGCGGTCGATACGTCCAACCCCGAAGTGATTCCCTGCCTCCGCGCCGCCGGGGCGAGCGACTATGTCTTCCTGGTCAACGACCGGCGCGAGTACGGGCAGTACGTGGGACGACACGGCATCGTGATGGAGAACGGCCTGCCGTCGAAAGCGACGCTGCGCCTGGCCCGGGCCGGTGGGCACGTGTACGACCTGGTCCGCAGCCGGGCGCTGCCATCGCGGCAGGAGGGCGACCATCTCTGCGTGGACGTGGAACTCGGTCCGTGCGACGGCAAGCTGCTGCTGGTGGCGCCGCGCCCGATCGAGCAGGTGCGGGTGGAAGCGCCGCCCGAGCTGGCCCGCGGGCAGCGCGGGCGGATCGTCGTCACCGTCGCCGACGCCGAGGGCAAGGCGATCGACGCCGTCGTGCCCATCGAGCTGGCCATCCGCGACAGCGAAGGCCGCCTCGCTGAGTTCAGCGGGTACCACGCCGCCGTGGCCGGGCGGCTGGACGTACCGCTGGAGATCGCCCCGAACGACTGCTGCGGCGTCTGGCAGGTGGAGGTTCGCGAGAGGGCGTCGGGCCGGTGCTCGACGGCCTACGTGCGCGTCCCGCCGCCGCCCGGCGAGGCGCCCGCAACCCGTCCCGCGCCCACCGCCGCCGACGCCGTGCAGCCCAACGGGTGAAAACAACGCGGACATCCCTGCCAGAGGCACGGAAACCGGATACAGTCGTCACGGAACGGGGATACAATGCTCTCGTCCGTGCGGCAGGGAGGGGCGGACCAATGGAAAACAGCGCGCGCGGGAGATATCGACCAGGGCGGTCGCGCCGCCGCGCGTGTCGCAGGAGAAACCACACATGCGGTTCACGAGTTGGAAGCTGATCGGGTGTCTGGCCCTCGCGGCGATGCTGACGTTCCCGCTGGACCTTCAGGCCAAGGGTGCGCGCCGAGGCGCGGCGGGCGCAAAGGCCCCCAAGGCGGACAAGGCCGGCAAGAAGAAGTCGGACGGCAAGTCCCTTCGGTTGAAGGACCTGCCCCGGGCCGTCCGGGACGCCATTAAGAACGCCGATCCCGCCGCCAAGGTGGGCAAGATCATCAAGACCACGGGCAAGAAGAAGAACGCCGGCCAGACGCTCTACGTCGCCCGCCTGACCAAGGGCGGTCAGCAAGGCAGGATCGGCGTCTCGGCTGACGGCACGGTGGTCAAGCAACTGAAGTGGAAGGAGGGGAAGGGAGGCAAGGGGAACAAGTCCGGCAAACACAAGAAAGGCAAGAAGTAGACCATCAGGCGGCCTCGCCGCGATGCCCGATAAGAGAGCGTAAGAGCCCAAAGAAAAGCCCACCCCCAAGGGGTGGGCTTTGCTTTGGGATCACTTGGGTTATCAGAAATCATTCGCGCCGGCTGGTGGCTTGGCCGCGCCAGGCTCGGCCCCGCCGCCCATCATCTCGCGCATGATCAGGCCGGTGACGTCCTTGATCACGTCGGTGGGCAGGAAGATCACGACGTGAACCGTGGCGCCTTCCGCCCCGCCGCCGATGGCGACGGGGGTCTTGGCGGTGACCTTGAAGGGCGGGGCCTGCTCGCCCATGATCTTGGCGCCCTTCTCGATGGCTGCCATCAGGTTGGCCAGATTGAAGACCATCAGGAACGAGCCCTTCTCGGGCATGAGCTGCTTGACCACGTCCATGCCGGGGCTGGTCGGGATGGTGCCGCTGCCGTCGGCTGCCTTGAGCGCCTCGGCCATCATCGCCTTGCCGCCGCCGAAGCTGATCACGACGGTGTTCTTGTCCTTGGCGGCGATGAAGATGCGGATCTGGTCCTCGCCCAGGGCCTTGGTCATCTCGGCCTTGTCTTTGGGCGACATCTTGTCCATCTCGGGATGGCTGATGACGATGGTGTCGACGCTCACGCCGGCGATGGTCTCGCCGCCCTTGTTGTAGGTGATCTTCAGGTCCTTGACGTCATCCTCGGGGCTGGAGAGGGCCTTGACGGTCTCCATGACGGCAGAGACGCCGTCGGCGATGGCCTGGCAGTAGGCGTCGGCGTCCTTGACCTGGCAGATGCCGGCCAGCCCGATCACCCCGGCGCCTTCCGGCGCGGGCCCGCCGACGATCTGCATGCCCTGGATCTGCTCCATGCCGGTAGTCATGGCGCTCTTGATCTTGGCCTGCGTGGGGGCGGGGATCTTCTTGCCGACCTCGCTGGCCAGCAGCTTGTCCAGCAGGTCATTGGTGACCTTGACGGCTTCGGCCTTGCCCTGGTCGCCGCCGAGCTGGGCGCCCATAGCCAGCACGTACGGCAGGTTGGGCAGGCGGTTGAGCAGGGGCTGGCCGCCCCCGTACATCGCCAGCATCTTGCCGTACTCGCTGTCGGGCAGGAAGGAAGCCAGCTCCTCGATGATCACGCCGGCGGGCGCCAGGCGCAGGGCGAGGGTCAGCGACTGCATCTGGGCGATGGCCTTGCTGTACATGTCCAGGTACATCTTGACGATGTCCTTGGCCAGGGGCTCGCCCTGGGCCGCCATCTCCATCATGGCCCGCACGTTGGTCAGCAGCTTGTTGAGCAGGGGGCCGGCCACCTTCATGTTGATGTGGAGGGCGACGTCGGCGGCGGCGACGGACTTGGCCTCGCCCGGGCTCATGGAGGCGGTGGCCTTTTCCTTGGCCTCGAGCAGGGCGGTGATGAACTTGGCGTCGGGCGACAGCAGGATATACCCGCCGGCCTTCTTGGCCATCATCGGGCCCATGCGCAGCTTGACCAGAGAGCACTCGCCCTGCTCCTCGATCTCGTACTTGTCAAAGACCTCCTTGACGCCGCTGCCGGCGATCATCAGCACGAAGGGCAGCTTGGCGCCCTCGGTCGGGGGCTGTCCGCCCATGCCCGCCATCGCCAGCAGGTCGATGTTGAACTGCTGGGGGTCGAGCATGACGGCTGCGGCGCCGCCGTTAGGGTTGAAGCCCGCCCCGAGTTGTCCCTGCTGGCGGAGCATGGTCAGCAGCATCCCCGGCTCCTGCAACCCGATCTGCTCGCTCAGGCCCAGTTCCTTCATGAACTTCTCGACGCCCTCGAGCATGCCCTGGATGTTGTTGGCGGCTACGAAGCCCATGGCCCCGGCGGGGATGTGCTCCAAAACGCTCTCGGCCTTGGGCATGGGCGGCGGGGCGGCGTCCTGAGCCGGCAGCGAAGCGGTCGACAGGGACAAGACAAGGCACAAAGCGGCTAGGCGGCGGGCGGTCATGAAAGTCTCCTTAATGTAGCTCGAACTACCCATTGCAAGCGTCAATCGCAAACATTCTACCGCCCGCCCGCGGCCTGGTTCAATACACGGGAAAGATTTTGCCCGTATTCTCCCGGATGGACGATTGGATTTCGTCTTGCGTCTCGGCTACGATAAGGTCACCGAATGCCCCAGCAGGACCACAAATCCGTCCGCACCGCAGGCAGCGCCTCGTCCCGACCGGGCCGGGAACTGCTGTCGCGCGGGCGGATTGCCCGCCGGGTGGCCGAACTGGGCGACCAGATCGCCGCCCGCTACGACCGGGGCGAGCTGACGGTGCTGGTGGTGCTGAGCGGGGCGGTGATCTTCGCCGCGGACCTGGTCCGCCGGTTGACCGTGCCCGTGCGGTTGGAGTTTGCCGATCTCCACTCCTATCCCGGGTGCTCGACGCGGTCGCAGGGCATCCAGGCGGGGGCCCGCCTGCCGCAGTCCCTGGGCGGGCGGGACGTGCTGGTGGTGGACGACATTCTCGACAGCGGCCAGACGCTGGGCTGGCTCCTGGAGCAGGTGGGCCGCCAGGGCCCCCGCTCGCTGTCGGCCTGCGTGCTGCTGCGAAAAGACCGCGCGGACCTGCGGCGGCGCGTCGAGGCGGACTGGGTCGGTTTTGACATCGAGGACCTGTTCGTGGTGGGCTACGGGCTGGACTACGACAATCTGTATCGCAACCTCGGCGGCGTGCACGTGCTCGAACCGGGACAACGGGAGGGCGCGCCATGAGCCCGATGGCCGACGGGGCCAATCTGCCGGCGGCCGCCGCCGACGCCAAGGCCGTCCAGGCCGAGCAACTCCTGGGCAGCGGCGAGGTGGTGATCCTGGCGCTGAGGCCCAGCGGGTGGTTCATCCTCTTCGTCTCCTTCCCCGTGCTGCTGGTCTTCAGCCTGCTGCTGGCCGCCGCGTTGATCACCGAGGGCCTGCCGGGCGTGCCCATCTCCCGCGACGTGGCGATCAGCATCTGCCTGCTGGCGGCGGGCCTGCGCCTGGCGGTGGCCCTGGCCCAGTGGACGAGCCGGCTGTACGTGCTGACCAATCTGCGGGTCCTGCGGGTGCGGGGCCTGCTGCGGGTGGACGTGTTCCAGCTCCCGCTGAAGAAGATCGCCCAGGCGCAGGTGCTGGTGACGGTGCTGGATCGCCCGCTGGGGCTGGGCAGCCTGTTCTTCCAGACCACCGAGGGCCGCCACGAGGGCGACTGGACCTGCCTGTCGCGCCCGCTCGAGGTGCAGCAGATCGTCCAGGACGCCATCCGCCGGGCGCGATAGCGGGCCTCCCCGGGGCAGCGAGGGCGGTCGCGACCGATATTCTGTTGCGGGAACCCGATTCAGCGGGTAGGCTCACTTCGCACAGGCGGGCAAGGGGCATTCGCCTCGTGTCCATGATGCCGTGACTGGCCAGCGGCCCGGCCCGGGCCGCCTGGGCGACAGAAGAGGAGTTGAGGCATGTCCAAGACCGACGGGTACGATCTTCGCGCGAGTTCCTCTTTCCCCTGTGGCGTCCTGGAGTCGTTGGAGTGTCGGTTGCTGTTGGCGGGCACCCCTCCGCTCGCGGTGGACGATGCCGCCCAGACCGAGGAGATGGTCCCCGTCAGCATTGACGTGCTGGCCAACGACAACGACGTCGATGGCGACATCAACCGCTCCACGCTGGCGATCCACACCGATCCGGCCAACGGGTCCGCGTTCGTCGATCCCGCCTACAACACCATCGAATACACGCCCAACACGTTCTTCGTGGGCGACGACACCTTCAGCTACACTGTGGAGGACAGCCAGGGCAACATGTCGAACGTGGCCACGGTGACCGTCCACGTGGGCAACACCCCGCCGACCGCGAACGACTCCAGCGAGACCACCACCCAGGACGTCCTCGTCTCGTCCAGCGTGAGCGGAGATGACGCGGACAATGATCCGCTGAGCTTCGCCCGCGACAGCGGGCCCCTGCACGGCGCGCTGGACTTCAACACCGACGGCACCTACACGTACACGCCGATGAGCGGCTGGACGGGCGCCGACAGCTTCACGTTCACCGCCTTTGACGGGCAGGACTACTCCGCGCCCGCCACGGTGACCATCGACGTTCTGCCCCCCGACCTGGCCCTGGAGTTCGACGCCGCCAACTGGGCCAGCTTCCGCAACGCGCGGGGCGACGTCGTCCGCGTCGGCATGGAAGGGCCCGGCTGCGGCGTGGCCTATGTGACCAGCCTTACCGAGGGCGACATCACCAACATTGATTTGACCGGGACGGACCTGAGCAGCAGCCTGCTGGTGCTGACGTCCTCCCCGGCCGGGGCGACCACGCTGGGCGGGCTGGCGGCCGACTGCGATCTGCGGAGGGTGTACGCCCCGCGGATCAATCTGGCCGGGCCGGTGGACATCCAGGGCCAGTTGGGCAGCCTGACGATGCACGACGTGCTCGGGCCGGCCATGCTGACGGCGATGGGGGGGGCGGGCGGGACGTCGCTGTACCTGGACGACGTCCGCGACCTGAGCGTGGAGGTGGTCGGGCGGCTGGGCGTGGTACGGGCTCAGCGCTGGATCAACACCGACGAACAGAGCGACGTGTTGAAGGCCTACGCTCTCGCCCGCCTCTTGATTACCGGCAGCACGGGACGGGAATTGGCGGGCGACTTCGAGGCCGACCTGGCCCTGGGCCAGCAGCAGGTCCTGCTGGCGGGCTTCAGCGAGAGCATTCCCTCGTCGTCTTTGGTCCAGGCGTTGGGCGTAGCCCTGGTGCAGGGCGAAGTCCGCGACGCGGTATGGGAAATCGCGGGCAGGGTCGGTCAGATCCTGATCAACGGCCACGCGGCCCGATGGGACCTGATCGTGGGCGGGGCGTTGCAGATGGCGGTGGTGATGGGACCGCTGATGAACGTGCAGATGATGGTCGGCGGCCTGCTGGGCACGCTGCGCAGCGGCGGGTGGTTCAACACGACCCTCGAGGCGGGGCAGGCCAACTCGCTGCAAGTGCTGGGGCACATGGGCAACAGTTCCGTGACGGTGAACGGACCCGTGCAATCGGGGTGGCGGGCGCTGGGCCAGGCCCTGGTGTCCGGGCAGATTCACAGCTGCACGTGGACCGTCGGCGGGTCGGCCGGCTCCATCCGCGCGGGCGACGTGACCGACTGGTCGCTGTACGTGAACGGGGGACTGGCCGACCTGGGCGTGGGCGCGGTTTCCAACTCGTACGTTGACGTCGTCGGACTGCTCGTGCGCGGCTTCACGGGCTCGTGGGACGGCGGGGCGCTGCGGGCCTTCCGGGCGGGCATCATTCACGTCGCGGGCGACCTCCAGGCGAACGTCGGCGTGGGCGTTTCTTCCGGAAAGACGAGTGAGGAAGGGTTCTCGCTGACCAGCGAGATCTCGACCAGCTCCGTCAGCCGCGTACTCAACATCCTGGCCGTCTGCGGGACCATTCGCAATGCGAACGTGTGGGTGAACGGCTCGGCCGGGCTCATCCACGCCAGGTCCCTGATTGGCTCGAGCATTCTCGTCGGCGCCTACGCAGCCGGCGGCAGCTCGGAAGACTTCTACCTGCCGGCCGTGCTGGACCTGCTGGTGCTGGGGCATCCCGCGGGCGGGCAGTCGGTGATGAACAGCGAGGTCTCCGCCCACACCATCCTCGGCGTCTACCTGGTGGGGCGTCCTG
>Ga0116148_1001583_pt1 | contig 24349 bp, 15 predicted proteins | sample AD_UKC055_MetaG_FD_89786 | JGI IMG/M metagenome (GOLD analysis project Ga0116148, IMG submission 89786) | Active sludge microbial communities of municipal wastewater-treating anaerobic digesters from USA - AD_UKC055_MetaG | ecosystem: Engineered > Bioreactor > Anaerobic > Digestate | place: USA... | reverse complement strand
CCCGTCGGAAGAGACCAAATGCCCGCCGACTCGCACCCGGTGTCCCGTAACCGAGACCCGTTGCCCGGTGGTCCAGACCGAGTGCCCGGCCTATCAGACGCGCTGCCCGACCGAGGAAACGCGCTGCCCGGTGGCTCTGACGACCTGCCCCACGGCCGAGACCCGCTGCCCGGCCGTGGAAACCCAATGCCCGGCCAAGCAGACGGTCTGCCCCAACGGCGAGACCTTCTGCCCGGTGGTTCGGACAACCTGCCCACCCATGCAGACGAGATGTCCGACGGCTGAGACCCAATGCCCGGTCGCCCTGACGAGATGCCCGGTGACCGAGACGAGGTGCCCGCCGGTAGAGACACAGTGTCCTGCCAGGCAGACGGTCTGCCCCGCCGAAGAGACCCGCTGCCCGATGGTCCGCACGACGTGCCCGACATTCGAGACGTGGTGTCCGGCGGCCGAGACTCAATGCCCGCCGGCACAGACGAAATGCCCGGTGGGTGAGACGAGGTGCCCGCCGATAGAGACACAGTGTCCTGCCAGGCAGACGGTCTGTCCCGCCGAGGAAACCCGCTGTCCGATGGTTCGGACAACGTGCCCGACGTTCGAAACGTGGTGCCCGCCGGTCGAGACGGAATGTCCTGCCGTCCAGACGCAATGCAGCCCCGGCGGCGCGACGGCGACCACCTGCCCGCCTGTCCAGACCGAGTGTCCGGTGTTGGAGACGAGGTGCCCGACAGAAGAGACCAAATGCCCGCCGGGGATGACGAAATGTCCGGTGGCCGAGACAAGGTGCCCGGCCGTGCAGACGGAGTGCCCGGTCAGGCAGACGATCTGCCCCACCGGAGAGACTCACTGCCCGGTGGTTCTGACCGAGTGCCCGGCGGTGGAGACCAGGTGCCCGACGGAAGAGACCACGTGCCCCCCGGCGATGACGAAATGCCCGGTGGCCGAGACGAGGTGCCCGGCGGTGCAGACGGAGTGCCCGGCCGTTCAGACTCAATGCGCCGCCGGCGGCGCGACGGCGACCACCTGCCCGCCTGTCCAGACCGAGTGCCCGGTGTTGGAGACGAGGTGCCCTCCGGAAGAGACCAAGTGTCCGCCGGGGATGACGACATGCCCGCCGGCTGAGACGAGGTGCCCGGCCGTGCAGACGGAGTGCCCGGCCTGGCAGACGGTCTGCCCGGTCGGCGAGACTCACTGCCCAGCGGTCGCGACCGAATGCCCCGCGGTGGAGACAAGGTGTCCTCCGGAAGAGACCAAATGCCCGCCGGGGATGACAAGATGCCCGACGACCGAGACAAGATGCCCGTCGGTGGAGACGGAATGCCCGGTCAGGCAGACGATCTGCCCTGTCGGAGAGACCCACTGCCCGGTGGTCGTGACCGAATGCCCGACATACGAGACCAAGTGCCCGCCGGTTGAGACCCAATGCCCGCCGGCAGGCACAAGATGCCCTGAGATCCAGACGCGGTGCCCGTCGGTGGAGACGGAGTGTCCGCCCAGGCAGACGCGCTGCCCCGCCGAGGAAGCCCGCTGTCCGGTGGCCCAGACACAGTGCCCGGTCTACGCCACGTGGTGCCCGCCCACTGAGACCGAGTGCCCGGCCGCCAGCACGAAGTGTCCGGAAGACCCAACGCGGTGCCCGGCGACCGAGACGATGTGCCCGCTCGGAGACACCACCTGCCCGACCCAGGAGACCCGCTGCCCACCTGTCAACACCCAGTGTCCCTGGGTGGACACGCAGTGTCCTACCTGCGTCCAGACCGATACGGCAGGTTTGGGCCAGTTCGCCCTGGCCGGCCGATTTGAAAGGCCTTGCCCGATCGCCGATGTAAGATGCCCCGTTGACTGAGAACTGTAGTTGATTCCCAGTAACGCCCATAGCGCAACGACCTCCCCATGCTCGCCCGCCGGCCGGGCAAGCATGGGGAGCTTCATTTCGTCGCTGGCCGGCCTGGCGGCGGCGTGGGTGGCGGTCGGCGGGGGTGGGCTGCTCGCCCATCCGCTTCGCTCCGCCGTGGTCGTCCTGGCGGGCCTGGTGGCGGCGGTCCTGGGCTGGCCCAGGCAGAAGTTGTCTTGGCCCCACCGGGGCGTGCTGCTGGCGGGGGTGCTGGCGGCAGGGGGTCTGGCCACGTCGAACCAGCCCGCAGTGGCCGTATGGGCGGTCTGCGTCCTCCTGGCGGTCCTCTCCGCGGCCGGGCGGGACGAAGATAAGTTCCCCCTGCACTTGGCTGCCCGCGCGACGGCGATCCTGGGGGTCTACCGCCTGGCGATCGAGGCCATCCCGTGGGCGTGGACGGCCGCGGACAAGCTGGCCGGAGGCCTGTCGACGGCCGCGGGCGCCCTGTCGGGCGGACGGCTCTGGACCGGACCCACCTTCGCCGGGCTGGATTACCTCATTGTCATGGCGGCCCTGCTGGCGTTGGCCCGGCGGGAACGGGCTTTTTCGACAGCCCGGCTGGGCGTGTTGGCGGGGGCGATCGTGTTGGGCCACCTGGCCTACCTGGCGCTGTTGGCCCACCTGCCCGGCGTGGTGGAAGGCTGGGTCAAGGCCCTGCCCGTCGAGACGGTCCGCGGCCCCGCGGCCCACGCGCCGCGCCAGGCCTTTTGGCCGGGCCTGGCCAAGCAGGCGGTTCCCTGGAACCTGCCCGCCGTGGCGGGGCTGATCCATCTCTGCCTGGCCGGCTGGCTGCTGGCGTGGTCCGTCCGCCAGGAGGCACGCCAGGCGGCGACGAGGTTCAAGCCCGCGACCGCGGCGATCGCGGCGGCGGCGTGCGCAGCCCTGCTGCCCTTGGCGGCCGTCGTTTCCTGGCCCCTTTCGGCTGGCGGACTCGAGGGCAAGAAGATCGTCCTCTTCGAGAAGGGCTTCCTGAACTGGGAGAAGCCGGCCTTCGGGAAGTACGGGCGGGTGTACACAGGCATGTACGGGATGATGCCCGACTTCCTGGCCAGCCTGGGGGCCCGCTGCCAGATCAGTTCCGAGCTGTCGGAGGCCGACCTGGCCGACGCGGATGTGCTGGCTATGTTCTTCCCCGACAAGCCCTGGACGCCGGGACAACTGGACCGGGTGAAGAACTACGTGCGCCGGGGCGGAGCCCTGCTGGTGCTGGGCGAGCACACGATCCGGGACGAGAAGACAGGCGGCTCGGCCAGGTTCAACGAGGTCCTGGAGGGCACGGCCATGGAGGTCCGCTTCGACTCGGCGGAGTTCGAGATCGGCGGTTGGCTGCACTCCTATCAGACGACGGCCCATTCGATGACGGCGGGCATTTCGGACTACCGCAACGAATTCGGGGTGGTGGTCGGGGCCTCGGTGCGGGCGGACTGGCCGGCCCGTCCGGTGTTGATCGGACAGTGGGGCTTTGCCGACCCGGGCGACGTGCGGGCCACGCGCCGCGCCCTGCTGGGCAATCGCGCGTACGACAGCGGCGAGAAACTGGGCGACCTGGTCCTCGCGGCGGAGCAGCCGGTGGGAGACGGGCTCATCATGGCCTTCGGCGACACGTCGGGATTCACCAACGGCGTGAACATGGGCGCCCATCGCTTCACCGCTCGCGTTTTCAGCTACCTGGCCAACCGTCCGGGCACCGGCCATCACCCCTCCCGCCAGGTCGCCGGCATGATGCTGGCGGCGGCCCTGGCGGTCCTGGTATGGCTGAGCGGCGACTGGCGAATGCTGGCGGCGGCTGGGTTGGCAGGCTCGCTCGCGTTCCTGGCCGCGACGAGCCTCAACGCCGAGGCCTGGAGCGGGCGCCTGGTTCCCGACGGCCGGCGGCTGGCTGCGCGGACCGATCCGCCCCCTCTGCCGTCAGGCCAGGCGCCATGCCGCCACCTGGCGTACGTCGACACGACGCATTCCTCCGCGCTCAGCGAGGAGTCCTGGCGGTACAACGGCACGGGCGGACTGGCCCTGACGTTGATGCGGGGCGGCTACCTGACGCTGAATCTGCCCGCCTGCACCAGCGAGTACCTCGACCGATGCAAGCTGCTGGTGACCATCGCCCCGTTCCAGGAGTACAGTCCGGCTGAGCGGGAGGCCATCGGCAGGTTCGTTCGGGGCGGCGGGATCCTCATTTGCATGGCCGGTTACGATCACTCCGCCGGCTGCCGCTCGCTGCTGGAGGACTTCGGCCTGCGGATCGGCTTCGCCACGTGCGAGAACAGCCTGGTCGTGGAGGCCGGCGAGGACGCCCGCGAGCCCATCTCCATGGGCCACTTCAAGGCCCCGTACTACGACGGCGGGACGTACCGCGCGTACGTCCGCTTTCACGCCGCCTGGCCCGTCGGCTGCATCGGCCAGGCCGACGGCGCCAAGGCGCTGGCCTACGGGAGGCTGTACCTGGACGGGCTGCTCAAGGCGGAGATCGACGACCCGCGGCAGCGATCGGCGGCCCGCCGTCCTCGCGACGTGCCGGTGATCCTTCTTCGCTCGGTGGAGAAGGGGCAGGTCGTGGTGGTGGGCGACACGCATTTCGCCGCCAACCGGAACCTGGAGTGGGAGGGGGGCCAGCCCTTCGAGGGCATGTACGAGAACGCCGATTTCTGGCGGTCGCTGATGGGGCGGCTGGAAGGCCGCCCCTGGTATCCGCCCAGGCAGATCTCGCTGTACGAGCGGACCTCCCCCGCGACCCAGCCCGCGACCCAGCCAACCGTCCCGGCCACTCAGCCGACCCAGCCGGCCGCCAAGGGAGGTCAGCCATGAGGCAGGCCCTCACCTGGATCGGCGTGGCGGTGCTGGCGGCTTGCTGGCTGCCGGGTGTCGGCCTTTACCACTTGCCCGATCTCGCTGCGTGGTGTGCGCTCGCGCTGGTCGGCTCGGCGATGTTCGTGCCGGCCGGGCACGCGCTGAGCGCCCGCCCGGGCCTCTGGCCGACCGCGAAGTCCAATCGCGAGGCGTACCTGGTGGCCGCCCTCGGCGCCGCGCTGCTGGCCGCCGCGATGTGGGCGCCCTGGCCGCACCGGCTGGGCCTGCTGATGTTGGGGCTGGCCGCGCCGCTTCACCTGCCGTTCCTGCCGCGGTTCGTCCGTGCCCTCGGCTGGGCCTTGCTGGCGGCGGGCCTGGTCCTCGTGGTCCAGGGCCTGGTCGTGGTGGGCTACGTCGAGTGGACCGCCCGGTTCTGCGACCTGGGGGTGTGGGCGAGTCGGCTGGCGGCGTGGGCGGGGCGATGGCTGGGCGTGCCGCTGACGGCCGGGCCGCAGACGATCAACCTCCAGACGATGCGGCAGGCGCACGACTTCGGCATCTCCTGCTCGCTCCTGATCGACCCGGTGAGCGTGGGCTTCCTCGCGGGGGGTCTGGGATGGGTCCTGCTGGAGTCGTGGGCGGTGGCCGGGTCCGGGCGGGCCCTGCGGTCCGCCTGGCGGCGCGGGCTGGTCCTGCTGGCGACGTGGGCGATCTGCCTGCCGTTGCGGGCGGGCTTGATGTTCGCCCTGTACATGCACCGCGTCCTGCGAACGAACTACGACGCCCCGCTGGATGCGATGGACCAGTTCTGGTCCACCGCCGTGCTGCTGGCCTTGCAGGCGGCGCCGGTCCTGTTGGCCTGGCGGCTGGTTCGAGTAGCTGAGCCCGCGCCGGCGCCCGACCCCGCCCGACGGAAGGAAGCCTCCGACTCGTCCCTGCCGCGTCGCGGCGTGTTGGCTGCGGCGATGGCGGCGCTGGCCTGCGCGGCCTTCACGGCCGCCGTACTGCTCGATCCCGTCGGACCGCGCAAGGCCGGGCGGGTACTCGTCGACGAGCACGCCACCGACTGGGAACCCACTCAGCGACCGTACGACACCGAGTGGTACGGGCACCTCAGCGGCTACAACTACGCCTGCATCTACGACTACTCGACACGGTTCTACCATACCGGGCGGCAGGAGACGGCGATCACGCCGGCCGCCTTGGCGGGTTGCGACGTGCTGGTCATCAAGACCCCCTTGCTGCAATACGCCCGCCGGGAGATCGACGCGATCGAGGACTTCGTCCGCCAGGGCGGCGGTCTGCTGCTGATCGGCGAGCATACCGACGTTTTCGGAAGCGGGCGCAGCCTCAACGCCATCGCCCGGCGGTTCGGCTTCCGCTTCCGCTACGACTGCCTGTTCGGCGTGGACTCGGTCTTCGACGACCTGTGGACGCCTCCGCTGACGCCTCACCCTGTCGTTCAGCACATGCCCCCCATGGACTTCGCCACCTCCTGCTCGATCGATCCCCGGGGCAGTTGCGGGCGGTCCGTCATCACCGGCGTGGGCCTGAAGAACCTGCCCGCCGACTACCACGCCCTGAACCTCTACCCCCAGGTCGAGGACCGCCCGGACATGCGCTACGGCGCGTTCGTGCAACTCTGGGCGACCCGGCACGGGGCCGGGCGGGTCCTGGCGTTCACCGATTCGACCATCTTCTCCAACTTCAGCACGTTCGAGCCCGGCAAGACCGAGCTGTGGATGGGCATGATCGAGTGGCTCAACCATCGCAACGAGGTCTCCTTCGACCTCCGCTGGGCGCTGCTGGCGATCGGGGCGGTCCTGGCGGTCGGCTGCGCGTGGTTCAGCCGCCGCGCCGGCCGCGGACCCACGTGGCTGTTGTGTTTAGCCGGCGGGGCGCTGGGCTGGGCCGGGACATCCATGGGCGTCGGCGCCTATTCGCGCGCGGCCATGCCTCTGCCGCATGCGCAGCGCGAGCTGATCAACGTCGTCATCGACCGGACCGTCTGCGACGCGCGGCTGTCCAAGGGCGGGTTCATCGGCGGCAAGAGCGACGGCTTTGGCATCTTCGAGCGCTGGCTCCTGCGGCTGGGGGTGTTCACCCGGCGGCGGGCGGGGGCGGACGCCTTCCGCGGCGACCTGCTGGTGCTCTTGCACCCGCACCTGGCGGGCGACCAGGCCTGGCGCGACGACCTGGTCCGCTACGTTCAGGACGGGGGGAAGCTCCTCGTGCTGGACTCGCCCCGCAACGCGGAGTCGACGACGAACCTGCTGCTCAAGCCGTTCAGCCTGGCCGTCGGCCCGCGCGTCCCCGGCGGGGCGCTCGACGCGGTCGGGTGCGGCGCGGACCAGGAGGTGACGGCGCCGGAATCGTACGAGGTCATCGGCGGGCGAGCGCTGGCGACGATGGGCGGCAAGACGGTGGCGGCCCAGGCGGCGCTGGGCAAGGGAACGGTAACGCTGATCGGCTTCGCCTCGCGGTTCAACGACGACCAGATGGGCGCCACGGGAGACGTCCAGCCCGGCCCGGAGCTGCGAAAGGTCTTCAACCTCCAGTTCTCGCTCGTCCGGCACGTGCTCGGCCTGCCGGCGGACCGTCGGTGAAGAAGGTCAGGCGCCTTTCCCTCCTCGCCGCACGGCCAGCCGAAGACGGAGCAGGTGTCCGCCCCCTCCTCTCTACATGAGCCAGGGCTTGGTGACCGGGCACGCGCGGCAGGCGTCCAACTTCCGGCCGGCCGGCCGGGCCGACCCGCGCTTGCAGGTCTGACCCAGCAGCCAGCAGAGGTCGCCGGCCCGCATCTGATAGACCTGGCAGCCGGCCCGCATGGCGGGGTCACAGTCGCTGATCTTCCAGCAGGGCCTGGCGTTCTTGCTGGTCTTTCGCCAGTTCAGGTACAGCAAGAAGGCCGCCATCTTCTGCACGTAGGGCGGGGTGGGCCGCCACCCCTGCTCGTAGCTCTGAACCGCTCGGATCGACAGCCCCAGGAGCTTGGAGAACTCGCTCTGGCTGAGGCCCAGGCTCTTTCGAACTGTCGGCAAGTCACAGAACTCTTTGGCGGCCATCTGATTCCCTTCTCACAAACAAAGGACTCCACTTGACGTCAGGACGAATCTGCTCGGACATGGTCATCCCTGCGCCCGCCCGCGGCTGGACGGGCAAGACCGGACCCGTCGTCGAGAGGGCGGGTCCTTCCGCGTCGCCTGGCGCCGCGGCCGGGCCGGCGGCTACGGCTTGGTGCTCATCTCGACCCACCCGCGCGCTGTCTTCTCGATCTGCTCGCGCGGCGTCTTGCCGTCCCACACCGCCACGCCGTACCGGAGCGTCAGGGGCTTGTCGGCCGTCACCGTCAGCGGCTCGCGGTACAGGTTGAGCGTGGCCGACAGATAGGCGAACGGGGCATACATGGTGAACCAACAGGCCTGGCGGATGTTGGCGGGATGATCGAACATGGCCACCGTCACCTCCCTCCCGTCCGCCGCGCCGCCGAAGGCCGCCCACGCGCCGGGCGTCACCTTCTCCACGCCCCGCACCAGCGTGGACTTGGGCTCGGCGTCGGCGAAGAGGAACCGGTCCGCCTTGTCCATCGACTGCACGAACCGCAGCCCCAACCCGAAATAGTGCGAGCCCGTCAGCTTGATCGAGTCCTTTCCCGGCGGCGGCGAGAGCGTCGTCGCCCACCACAGCAGCGTCGCGCCGCCTTCCCGGCTGACCTCCACCGTCCGCGTCTCGCACGCGATGAGTTTGCCGTCGGCCGAGCGCCACTCCACCGTCGATTGCAGGCCCTGGATCTGCCCCTCGGCGCGCTTGACCGCCTTGACGTCCTTGGTCACCTGCCGCCCGCCGTTCTTGTGCTCGATCCAGAAGTCCACGCCGTCAACCGCCACCGCGAACATCAGCGCGTGGTGGTGGATGTGGTCGATGACGTTGTCCCGCAGCGGGTTCACGCCCGCCGGCGAGAGCAGCTTGCGGACGTAGGGCTTGAAAGCCGTGTGCTCCTTGCCCGCATACAGATACTCCATGACCATCTGGTCGCCGCTCTTGACCAGCACCGATCCGTCAGCCAGGATCGTCGTCAACGCAATCACGAGAGCTGTCATCCCTTGCTCCTTGTTTCCGCGTGCAACCTGTCGCCCCGGAAGTGTACGGGCTTCTGCGCCGTCCGTCAATCGGCAGCAGGGACCCGCCTGGTCACTTCAGCGAGCCAGGGCGGCGCGATGATCTGCCCACCAGCGTGAGCGTCTGCGACCGGGAAGGATCGAACGCCCCCAGACCCGGCCCGCCGAACGCCTCGACGTCCTCGAACCCGCATCGCGCCAATGCCCGGCTGAGCCCCTCGCGCGTGTACGTTCGCAGCAGCGTCGAGTGCAGGCGGTGGCGAGGGCCGTTGATCTCCAGGATGTTGAAGCGCACGCATCGGTCGAGAAAGTCGTAGAAGCGGATGTACTCCACCTCGCCCTGGCGCTGGATCCCCACGATCCGTTCACCGCGCTCCACTACGCGGGAGTAGTTCAACAACTGGATGACGACCACGCCGCCCGGGCGGACCAGCCGGCCGAACCCCCGCAGCGCCGCCTCCAGATCGGCCTGCTCCAACAGGTGGGGGATCGAGTTTCCCATGCACAGGACCGCGTCGAACTCGCCCGCCACGTGCCTGGCCAGCTCCTGCATCGGCGAGAGGACCCATTGCACGTCCAGCCCTTCCCGGCGGGCGGATCGACGCGCCTGCGCCAGCATCGCCCCGGACACGTCCGAGCCGACCACCCGCAGCCCCAGGCGGGCCAGGGCCAGCGCGTACAGGCCCGTGCCGCAGGCCACGTCGACCGCCGAGGCGAGTTTGTACTTCCGCACCAGCTTGCGGGCCAGAGCCTTGGCCGCGGGCCCGCGCTGGGCTGAGCCGGTGATCTGATCGTACCGCGACGCGATTGGGTCGTAGAAGTCCATCTGCACACTCCGGCAAGCGACTGCTAAGGCGTTTGCCTGGCCGCCTGGGGCGGATGCGAGGCCGGCACGAGGCGAAGGATCCGGTCGTCCTGCGGCCCGGGCTTGCCCCGCAGATCGCGATTGGACGTGGTCAGGTACAGAAACCCGTCCGGTCCGACCGCCACCGCCCGCAGCCGTCCGAACTGGCGGTACAGCGAGCGGATCACGCGATCCGCGCGGAGGCCCTGGCCGTTGTCGGCCTGGACCAGCCGGCAGGCGTACAACGCCTGCCCGCGAAGAGTCGCGAAAAAGAACAGCCCCTTCCATCGCGTCAGCGGGCCGTCCGCGTAATACGCCGCGCCCGCCGGGGCGATCGGCTGCTCCCACAACCGAACCGGCGCCAGGAACCCGTGGCTCGCGCCCGTGTCCGAGCCGTAATGACCCGGCCAGCCGTAATTGCCGCCCGGGCGGATCCAGTTCATCTCGTCGTCGCCGCTGTAGGTTTCGGTGAAGATCGACGGCCCGTGATCCATCGCGAGCAGGCGCCCCGCGGCGTCCCAGTCCAACCCCTGGCAGTTCCGCAGGCCCAAGGCGTACACCACCGAGCCCAGCAGCGGATTGTCCGCCGGGGCCGAGCCGTCCACGTTCATCCGCAGGATCTTGCCCGCCAGGCTGTCGGCCCGCTGGGCCAGCTCGGGCCTCCACGAATCGCCCGTGCCCGCATAGAGCTTGCCGTCCGCTCCCAGCCGCAGGGGCATGCCGTTGTGATGGTCGTTGGCCGGCGCCTCCGCCAGCACGCGCTGGAGCCGCAACTGCGTCTCTTCCAGCACGAAGCTCGCCAGACGGTTCACCCGCCCCAGCCCCTTGATCGTGGTGTAGCTCAGGTAGAGCGTTCGGTCCGCGGCGAAGTTCGGCGAGACCACCAGCCCCATCAGCCCCTGCTCCTCGCCCGAATGGACCCCCTGCACGCGCGTCAGCAACCGCGCCGTCCCGTTCTCCACCACCGACAGCCGCCCCGGCCGCTCCGTCACCAGCAGCCGCCCGTCCGGCAGCCAGGCGATCGCCCACGGGATCTCCAGGTTGGCGGCCACCGTCTCCACGCGGAACCGCTCGCCCTCCAACTCGTACACCGTCCCGGGCACCGCCTGCGGCAGGTCGCCGAAGCACCCGCCCGCCGCCGCCGACAGCACCGCAAGCAGCCCCGCCCGACCGATCGACCAGCCGCTCATCAGCACTCTCCTTACCGAGCGGCATCATCCTACTCCCGCCCGGCGGACGGCGTCCAGCCTCGGCCGAAAAACCCGCCGGGCGAGGGGGCACTTGACTGCGGCCGGCGGGGGGGTATCCTCTCTCTTTGGCGTGTCAGGAGGTTCAACCACCATGAAGGCATGCGTGACGAACCGTGCGTTGGCCTGGGCCGCCGTGGCGGCGGCGATGGTTCTGGCGGCGACTTCCGCCCGGGCGACAGCCCAGGGGAAGCTGACTTTCCGCCATCACATGATCGATCCCGATTTGCCCGGGTCGTCGTGGGGGCAGACGGCGGCCGCCGACCTGGACCGCGACGGCCGGCCGGACTTCATCACCGGACGAAGCCGCGGCGAGATCGTGTGGTATCGCCTCGAATCGCCCGGCCGCTGGGTGCGCCGAACGTTGGGTGAGCGGTCGCCTTCGGACGTGGGCGGGGCGGTTCTGGACGTCGACGGCGACGGGTGGACGGACTTCGTGACCGGCGGGGCGTGGTACCGCAACACGGGCAAGCCGCTGAGCGAGGCGTTCGAGCGGATCGTCTTCGACAAGGACCTGGCCGGAGTGCACGACCTGGTCGTCGCCGACGTGGACGGCGACAAGCGCAGCGACGTGCTGACGATGTCCGACAAGAACAACCTGCGCTGGTACAAGATCCCGCCCGATCCGCGCCAGGCCTGGACGCGGCACGACGTCGGCCCGTCGGTGCATGCCGGGATCGGCGTGGGCGACCTGGACGGCGACGGCGACCTGGACGTGGTGCGGTCGAACCTCTGGTTCGAGAACGCCGACGGCAAGGGCTCGCGGTGGGCGACGCACGAGAACATCCCCTTCGGCAATCCCAAGTCGCCGTACCCGCTGGCGACCCATTGCGCCGTGCTGGACATGGACGGGGACGGCGACAACGACCTGGTGATGACCGAAAACGAGATCAAGGGAGGACGGATCGCCTGGCTGGAAAACGCCGACGGACGCGGGCGATCGTGGAAACGCCATGACCTCGCGCCCGGCGACCAGGCGCCCCGCGGTGCGTATCACTCGCTCATCGTCGCCGACTTCGACGGCGACGGCGACGCCGATGTCTTCACCTGCGAGATGGAAGGCATTTCCGGCGACAAGCAGCCCCGGTGGTTCATCTGGGAGAACCTCGACTCCAAGGGCGGGCGGTTCGCCGAGCGCGTGGTTCTCGACGCCCGCCTCGGCGGGCACGCGGCCGTGGCCGCCGACTTCGACGGCGACGGCGACCTGGACATCATCAGCAAGCTCTGGCGTCCTCGCAAGGACAACGCCAACAACGGGAAGAACCACGTCGACTTCCTGGAGAACCTCCTCAAGAACGCCAGGTGAGCGCGGGGTTCGAGGGGGCCCACATCTGCGCCGCCGCCAGCGTCCGGTTCGCCCTGCGCGTGCGGGCGGCGGCGTCTCCGGCTTCCCCGCGGTCGCCCGGCGGAGTCGAGGGGGTGGGATAACCCTGCCGGGGAAAATCCGGATAGTCAGACCATGCTGTCGCCCATACAGTTACAGCAAAAGAGAGAGTTCTCACTCCTGGACACGGATGATGAGCGATACGAAACTTCTAAGCGTTCTGTTGATGGGCGTGTTGGCGGGAGCGGCGGTCTTCTCGATCTCGTGCGCCGTGCTGGTGTGGCGGCGGCGGAACGCCGTGCCCGCGGGCGGTCGGCGTTGGCGGTCCGTGCTGGCGAAGGCGCTGCTCGGCGGCGCCGCCGTCCTGCTGGCGGCGACGTGGATCCAGATCGAGCTGCGCGACCGCCAGGGCGTGCTGTCGGCCGAGGGCGTCTTCACGCTCCGCTCGCCTGAGGACCTGCAGGCCGCCTGGCTGACCCAGGAGGCTCGCGTGGGGGAGGGCGACCTGCTGGCGCGTTTCACCTCGCCGCCCAATCAGGCCAAGGCGGACATGCTTGTTCTCCGCCAGGCCTCGCTGGAGGCCCAGCAGGAGATTATCGAACGCGAGCCGGTTCGCCTGGACGGCGAGCTGGTGCGGCGCCACCAGGAAATCTCCGCCGACCTGCGACAGTTCCAGAGCACCCGAGACACGCTCCTGCCCGCCCGCGACGCCGTCCTCCGCGAGCAGATGACTCAACAACTGGTGTATCGCCAGCGATTGAGAGAGCTGGAACTGGAGGCGGCCCGCCTGCAGGCCGAGCACAGGCAGGCCCAGGCCCGCGCGGACTACAGCCGCACCCACGCCAAGCGACTGAATAGCATCGCCGTGCACGGCGCGACCTGCTGCGACGAGGAAGACAAGGCCGCCCTGGAACTGCAAGTGGCGCAAGCGCAAGTGGAGAAGCTGACCGCCCAGATCCGGGAGGTGGACAAGCAGAAGCAGCACGTGCAGGGCGATCTGGAAAAACTGGAGGCCATGACGCAGACCCAGAGCCGGGATCTCTGCCGCCAGGTCGAGCAGGTGGACAAGTCGGTCGAGCAGTCGCAACAGGACCGCGAGCGGCTCGTGGCCCGATTGGCCGAGGACAAAACGCGGGCCGAACTGCTGCGACAGCGGCAATTGGAGCAGACCCGCCTCGAGATCCGCCAGTGCCGCGCCGAGCGCGACGGGCTGGAGCGAACCCTGGCGGTCCGCTCGCCGGTGGAGGGGAGGGTGCTCTTCCGCTGCGCCTCGCCCCAGATGGCCCTGGACCGCGCGCCCCTGCTCTGCGTCGGGCCCGTCGACGCCTTCCGCGCCCGCTTGCGCCTCACCGCCAGCGAGCTGGGCTCGCTCGAACAGGCCGGGAGCGTCGTCCTCCTGCTCAAGCAACCGGGCGTCTATCGCCGCTTCACCGGGCGACTCTACTCCCATCGTACGCTCGACCAGGACGCTGGGTACGTGCTGGCGGAATTGCTCTGTCAGCCGCCCGAGGAGTGCGTCCAGGCCCTGGCCGAGGGCGAACGCGTGGAGGTGGAACTCGACTGGAAACCCCCGCTGACGAGCTTGCCGGTCGCCTGGGTGGCCGCTGCCCTCGCCCTGGTCGGGACGTTCCTGGCGGCCGGCGCGACATGGAAGAGAAACCGCGGACCGGCGCCAGACGCCGCCGCGACCGGGCAGGCCGAACAAGTGAAGGCCGCACCTTCGGACGGGCCGGTCGATCTCGACCAGACCCTCGGCCGTTACGTCAGCGTCGCCTACGGCGAAGAAGGGCGGCGCCTGCACCTGCTGGGTCACCGCCTCGCACGCGCCCTGGGCGACGGGCGAGTCGATGACGATCTGCTGGCGGCCCTGGAGTGGGCCCTCGACCGCCACCAGGGCCGGGCCGTCTCCATTCTCCGCCAGTGCCTGAGCGAACAGGAACTGACTGCGTCCATGATCCAGGAGTATCTGGATGCACGGGAACCGATCGGCGGCGCCACCGGCGACCGCCTGGCCCGCGTCTGCCGGCTCCTGTTGGGCGATGAAGCCGCTGATCTCTCCTGCGCGGGAGCCCACGGGCCGTGACCGCGCTCGATCCAGCGTTGTCCGCCTCGAGTGACCGCCCGGGCGGGCGGATCCGCCTGCCCTCCGCCGTCACACTCTGGTTCGTCGTGGGCATGCTCATCGCCCCGTTCCTCTTTCTCTACATGCCCGTTCGCCTCCTGGCCGTCTCGCGCCAGGCTTGCCGGGACGGAGGCACGGCGATCCTGGCGTGGGCCCCGGCCGTGTTGGCCGTCAGCAGTTGCCTCGTCGCCCTGCGGTGGGTGTTTCTCTACGTCTGCTCGTTCCTCCAGTACCGTCGCAACGAACAATCCTGCCGTTCGCGCAACGGTCCCTGGCCGCTGGTGTCCATCCTCGTGCCCGCCTACAACGAGGGCAAGACGGTCGTCGATTCGTTGAGGTCGCTGTTGCGGCAGGACTATCCCAGCTACGAGATCGTCTTCGTTGATGACGGCTCGACCGACGATACGCTGACGCTGGCCCGCACGCTGGAGGGCGACCACGGGCGCTGTCGCCTGCGAGTGTTCCACAAGCCCAACGGGGGCAAGTCCAGCGCCCTGAACTATGCCTTTCTCCGCAGCGTGGGCGAGCTGGTCCTCTGCATGGACGCCGATTCGCGGTTAGAAAGCGACTGTCTCCGCTGGATGGTCGGTCCGCTGGCGGATCCGGCGGTGGTCGCCGTGGCCGGGCAGGTCCGCGTGCGGAACCGGCGCAACCTCACCACGCGCCTGCAGGCCCTGGAGTACCTCCTGGGCAATGGTGCGGTCCGGATGTCCCAGAGCCTCTTCGGCTCGGTGCTGGTCGTGGCCGGGGCGTTGGGGCTGTTCCGGCGCGGCGCCCTGGAGGAAGTCTTTCTTCGCAACGGTCGCGGCCCGGTCGGCGCCGAGACGGCCCACACGCCCGGTCCCTGGGAACACGACACCCTGGCCGAAGACTTCGACCTCAGCCTGACCCTGCTGTCGCTGGGCGGCCGGGTGGTCTATCAACCGCGGGCCGTCTCGCAGACCGAGGCGCCGGCCGAGCCGCTGGCCCTGATCAGCCAGCGGTATCGCTGGATGCGGGGCACCATCCAGGCCCTCCGCAAGTACGCCCACCGGTTGCGGCGCGACCCCGCCCGGCGCCATGCGCGGCCCTTGGCCTGGGTCTGTGCCAGCTACGTCTACGACCTGATCCTGCAACCGCTGCTCATGGCGTGCACGATCACGGCGCTGGCTGTTTCCATCCTTCACGGTCAGAGCGCCGCTTCGGCGGGCTGGTTCCTGCTGGGCTTCGGCGCGCTCAACGCCACGCTGGGCGCCTTCTACGTGGCGATGCACCGCGACCGGGCGAGCCTCCTGCACGTCCTGCCGTTCTACGACATCTACCAGAACATTCTCCTGCCCTCGGCCACCGCCATCGCGATCATCGATGAGTTCCGCCACGCGGGCATGCGGTGGCGCTGACCTTCGCGCAAAAAGGCGCCCGCGGAAGGCCAGCCCGAAAGGCCGGCTCCGCGGGCCGCGGTTTGAAGGTTCAAGTGTCGACTACTCCGCCATGGCGGCCTCGCACTCGACCACCTTGCGCAGGTAGAGTTCCTTGCTGAGCAGGAACTCCTCGTACAGCCAGGCGAGCTGCTTCAACCGCCCGGCTACCTGGCGCTTGGAGAACTTGCGGGCCTTGGGGTCGAGCTTCGGCGGCGGGGGCTTGTCCGAGTCCGGCGGCAGGGGGCGGGTGAGCGTCTTCTTGTCCGACGAGTCGTAGACCAGCACCCGCAGTTCGTCGGCCGGCACGAGGTGGCGCCACAGGAAGGCCTGCATGCGGTCCTCGCAGGCCTTGGCCTCTCGCACGATCTCGCCGGCGGGCGTCTTGGCCCGCCCCTCGACGCACATGGCCACGGGCGTGTCCGTGGAGGCCAGCGTGGTCTTGATCGAAAGGCGGAGGGAGTTCTGCTTGCCCGAGATCTTGGTCGGGTACAGCTTGAAATCCTTGGGGTCGCCCTTGAGGCTCAAGGCGATCTCCCCCTCGAAGCCGTCCTTTCGGATGACCTGGAGCCCGACGGTAGTGGACTGCTTGCCTCGCATGGCCAGGCTCGAGGCACCAGGAACAGCTCGAAGTCCGCCCGCGGCTGGCTGAGGCGAAGGCGATAGGTGAACGCGGCTCCGCCCGCGCGGGCCGTGTCGCCCAGGTGCACGTAGTACGTCCCGTCGGCGGGCAGCTTGAAGCGGATGTACGAGTCGGCGTGGTGGGTGTTGGTGCCCGCGGTCGGGTCTTCCACGTCGTCGCTGAGGGCCAGCAGATTGCCCGACGCGTCGGTCAGCTTCAGCACCGAATCCAGGGGCGACTCCAGCTTGCGGGCGTCGACCTCGGCCACCAGGACCTGCCCGGCCTTGCCGGCGACCTGGAAGACGTCCCAGTCGTCGGCGCAGTCGATCCGCCCGTTGATGATCGTTCCCAGGCTCACCTTCTGGGCCTGCTTGACGTGGTTGTTGGGTTCCTGGTCGAGACACTCGGGCAGCGTGTCCAGGACGAAGGGCACGCGGTTGGACACGTGCCTGCCCTTGCGGACGGCGATCGAGTGCATCCCCGGCTTGGCGTCCGCCGGCGGCAGGAGCAGTTGCGCCTTGTCCGTGTGATAACCCTGGACCTCGACCTTGATCGGCTTGCCCGCCTGGGCGCCCAGCGGGAAGACGCCGGTCACGAAGGGCACCTCGCCGACGGTCATGCGATAGACCCAGTCCTCGCGGCCGCGAAAGATCGCGTCGGTGATCTGGAGCACGTACTCGCCGTTGACGGGGGGCTCGAAGAGCAGGACGGGATCGGGCTTGAAGCGGAAGTCGTCGTTGTAAGCGACCTCGCGCCCGTGGGCGTCGAAGATGGCGACGACGGGCTGGAACCAGCCGGGCACGGCGTCGGCGACGTAGGGGACGAGCTGGCGGGCGCTGACGGAGACGACGAGCCTCTGGCCCTTTCGGGCCTCGAAGCGATAGCGGTTGATCTCGCCGGAGGCGATCTGCCCGTTGAGGGTGCAAGGCACGCTGACGCGGGCCTCGACCTGATCGTCCGGGCGCTTCCGCAGGGCGTTCTCTTCCTTGCCCAGGATCTGTTTCTGGGAGGTGTGCATGGCCTCTCGCGTGTGCTCGGGAAGCTGGCCCACGTGGAAGACCATCGGGTTGGATATCCCTCGCTCCGTTACCAGGCGGATCTCCCGCATGCCCGGCTCGGCATCGGCGGCGATCGTCACCTCCACGAACGCCAGGCTCGACAGCGACGCGCACGCGGGCTGGTTTTCGTATTCCGCCATCCGCCTCTGGATGTTGGAGAGGACCTTGCGGTCATCGGCGTCCAGCAGCTTCACCTCTTCCGCCGGCGTCAGCGTCTTGGGCTTGGACTTGCCGCTCTTGCTCTTGGCCTCTTTGGCTGCCTTCAGGGCCAGGGCGTGGGCCTCCTTGCGGTACAGGCTGAGCTGCTCGCGCATCAGGGAGGCTTCCTGGTTGTTCAAGCGCCCGAAATACTCCACCACCTTGGTCTTGACGCCGGAACCGGTGATGACCGCGCCCGTCAGCCCGTCCATGCCCTGGCCGCCCAGGCGGATCCGGAACGTCGCGCCCTGCTGTCCGCCCGCGGGATAGACGTAACCGATGTACGGGCGGGGCTGGGCAAACGCCGCCGATGAGCCCACCAGCACTGCCGCTACGACCAGAAGAACTCGCCACTGCACTTTCACCATGCGCTGCTCCTCAAGCGAGGCACAAGCAACGGACAACTGAACACGGACTACCGGCTACTGTCTCACATGATCTCCGTCAGCAGTCCTCCCGACTTGACCTTCTCGGACACGTCGGGCAGGACGTGGGCGTCCAGCCCCATCGGGTGGGGCAGTTTGGCCCGCGCGTCGATGCCGCCCAGGCGATAGATGCTCCCGAGGAGATCCACCGGGTAGACCGGGCGGTCCTTGACGTTCTCGCCCTTGGCGTCGGACGAGCCGACGATCTGTCCGCCCTTGAAGCCGCCCCCGGCCACCAGCACCGAGAACACCTTGCCGTAATGGTTGCGCCCGCCGTTCCAGGGAGGCTGCCAGTCGATCTTCGGCCCGCGCCCGAACTCGCCGCAGCACCACACAATGGTCGTTTCCAGCAGCCCGCGGTCATGCAGGTCTTGCAGCAGGGCGGCCAGGCCCTGGTCAAGCTGCGGGCACTGGCGGCGCATCGTGTTGAAATGATTGGAGTGGGTGTCCCACCCGCCGGGGTAGTTGATCACCACGTAGGGCACGCCCGCCTCGACCATCCGCCGGGCGGCCAGGCAGTCCTGTCCGAACGTGTGGCGTCCGTAGCGGGTGCGAAGCTCGGGCTTCTCCTTCTCCAGGTCGAACACCTCGCGCCCCTCGCCCAGGATCAGCCCGTAGGCCTCCTTCTTGGCCGTCTCCGCCGCGCGGACCTGCGGGTTGGTCCCCAGCGTACGCCCCAGGGTGTTGGTCTGCTCCAGCAGTTCGCGGCGGGCCTTCTGGCGGTCGTCGCTGACGCTCCGCAGGACCACGCCCTCCACCTCGAACCGCTGGGCGTTGGGGTCGCTGCCGGTCGCGAAGGGTTTGTATCTGGGGCCCAGGAACCCTTCCTCGGAGAAGCGCCCCTGCGGGCGGGTCAGCACCACGTACGGGGGGATAATCCCCTTGTACTGCCGCCCCTTGAACATCGCGAACACCGCCCCGATGCTCGGATACGCCAGCCGCTCGCCCGGCAGGTGCCCCGTCTGCATGAGGTAGGCGGCGGTCTCGTGCCCGTTGTTGCCGTGCGTCATGCTGCGGATGAGCGAATACTTGTCCGCCTGCTTGGCCAACTCCGGGAACAGCGAGCCCAGGCGGATGCCCTTTACGTTGGTCTCCACCACCTGCGAGAACTCGCCCATGTACTCCGCGCCCGACTCGGGCTTGGAGTCCCACGTGTCGTTGTGGCTCATCCCTCCCCACAGGAACACCTGGATCACCGACTTGGCCTTGGGCTTGATCGCCGGCGAGGACTTGCCCTCGCCGGGCATGACCGTCGCCGCCCCAAACGCCCGCCCGCCGCTTCCGGCCGCCAGCGCGCCCGCTGCGCCGCACAACCCCAGCCGCATCGCCTCGCGCCGCGAAACCCTGTCGTCGAGTCTGCCGTTCGTGCTCATGTTCAGGTCCTTCTTTATGTGTCAGATCTGAGCGACCAGCCTTCAGTTTACTCGGCGGCCCGCAATCCGCGGTCCGCAATTCTCAATGGCGGTACAGGAATTCGATGCTGTTGATCAGTGCCCAGGTAATGTCGATCCAGTCTTCCCGCCGCTTGGGCGCGCCGGGCTTGGCTCCCTTGACCGTCGAGTACGCCTCGGCCCGCGCCATCTCGCCGGGCGTCGGGAACCGCGAGAGCACCGTCAGGTACAGTTCCTCGATGATCTCCCGGGGCGGCTTCTTCGACTCGAACAGCGCCTTGAGCGTGGGGCTGCCCTCCAGCTTGCGCTGGATGTGACTCGAGTTGAGCATGTGCAGCCACTGGGCGGGCATGTGCCTGTTGTCCCGCTCGTTCCACATTCCCGTCGCCCGGGCCGACCGCCCGAACAACGCCAGGAACGGGCTGGTGATCGAGCCGTCGGCGATGGCGACGGCGGGCATGTCCTTCGGGATGTACGTGAAGGGCTCGGGGATGGGGCTGGTGTACAGGTCCGTCGTGCCGGTGATCTGGTTCACCGCGTCGATCAGGACCTCCGCGTCCAGCCGCTGAAGCGGATAGGCGGCGAAGTTGGCCTCCGCCTTGGCGTCCGCAAGCCCCTGCGCGGGGGCCAACTGGTAGGTGGCCGAGGTCAGGATCAGCCGGTACAGCCTCCTCATGTCGTACTTGCCGGCGATCATCTCCTTCTCGAGATAGGCCAGCAGTTCGGGGTTGGCCGGCGGGTTGTCCGGGCGGATGTCGTCCGGTTCGTGGATGATGCCCCGCCCCAGCAGCCAGGCCCACACGCGGTTGGCGATGGCCCGCGTGAACCAGGGGTTTGTGGGCGTGATCAGCCAGTCGGCGAAGACCTCGCGCGGGTCCCGGGTGGGCTGGAGCTTGACCTTCGTGCCGTCGGGAAGCACGGCCGCGAGCGGCTTGAGCTTCGCGGGCAGGGTCGTGGGCTTCTTGTTCTCGCTGCCCTCCGGGGCGGCCGCCCCCGTCCCCGTCGACGGCGGGTGCGTCCCGTACGGGTCCCAGAAGACGTTCTCTTCCTTCCATTCCCGGGTGGGCTTATAGCCGATCTGCGAGAAGAAAGGCACCAGGCCTTCGGCGCGGTCCTTGGGCCACTTGTCGATGCGCGAGCCCATGAGGGCCAGGGCCACCGCCGTCGCGACGCCGTCGGGCGTCCGGTTCTGGATGGCCCGGTAGAAGTTCACCGGGCCCACGCGGAAGTTGCTGCCGCTGGAGGTCAGCAGTTCGCGGGCGAAGTGGTCGTAGGGCTTGTTGTCCCGGATCGACGCCCGCAGCCAGCGGTGGTAGGCCTGGGCGGCGTTGGGCCAGAGGTTGACCGGAAACTCCGCCTTGATCCGCAGCACGTCGCCCCACTTCATCGACCAGTAGTCGGCGAACTCGTCTCGCTCCAGCAGGCGGTCGATCAGCTTGGACCGTTTGTTGCGGTCCTTGTCCTGAATGAACGCCCGCGCTTCCTGCGCGGTCGGCAGCACGCCGATCACGTCGATGTACGCCCGGCGGACAAACACCGCGTCGCTGCACAGGACGGGCTTGATCTTCAACGCCGCCAGGCGGGGAAGCACCAGGCGGTCGATCTCGTTGACGGGCGTCACTGCGGCCGGGCTTTCGAAGACCTCCCCCTCGGCTCGCGAGAAGGCCTTGGGCTCGGCCTTGGCGGGCGCCTGGGGTCGGGGCGCCGGCTTGGCCGCCGCCTTGGGCTGCTTGTCGCCGGAGGGCGTCTTGGGCTGGGCGGCCGGGGCTGCGCACAACACGCCGGCAACCAGGAACAGCCAGACCGTCACGATCGACGTCTTCATCATGTGCCTGTACCTATTCGGGGACCTTCTACCTTCTGAACACCACATAAGGGTAACGCCACAGGCCGGCCTGACTTGCACCAGGCCGGACCGGAGGGAATTCTGAATCTTATAGGAATCATGAGAACCGCGATAGGGGGAAATTCCGTCGCGACCTGGGCGGGATTGGCACGCGGGGGAGGCTCGGGCGTCAGACCTCGGCGCCCTCCGGCTCCAGCTTGTAGCCCACGCCGCGTATGGTCTGCACCCAGCTTCGCAGCGGCCCGAGCTTGCGCCGCAACGCGGTGATGTGCACGTCGATGGTGCGGTCGGTGGCCACGCAGTCCAGGCCCATCGCCTGGTCCATGAGCTGGTTGCGGTTGAGCACTCGCCCGCGGGCGGCTGCCAGGGCCGTCAGCAGCCGGAACTCCGTCAGCGTCAGCGACAGCGGCTCCTGGTCGATCTCCACCTGATGGCGTTCGGGATCGATCAGCAGGGGCCCCAGGCGGATGACCGCCTTGCCCGAGGCCGGCGCCGCCGACAGGCGTCGCAGCAGCGTCTCGATCCGCGCTGCCAGCACCGACATGCTGAAAGGCTTGGTAATGTAGTCGTCAGCCCCGAACCGCAGGCCCACGACGATGTCGCTCTCCTCGCTCTTGGCTGTCAGCAGAATGATCGGAAGCGCCGCGGTCCGGCTGTCGTTTCGCAGCCGACTCAACACCTCCGTGCCCGCCAGGCCCGGCAACATGATGTCCAGCAGCACCAGGTCCGGCGGATCGCAGCGGACGTGGTCCAGCCCGGCTGCACCGTCCTGGTACACCTCCACGCTGTAGCCTTCGCGCTTCAGCCGGGCTGCGACCAGATCGGCCAGGTCCCGCTCGTCTTCGATCAGGATGATTCGTTTCTTGGACATGCTCCCAATCCGGGGATGCGACCCGCCCATCAGGCCCAGGAGGCGAGTCTGGGGGACGCTGATCTTAGGTGTCGCATCTCATGTACTCCTTCCTTCGAATCAATCCTAAAGTCGCCAACTGTCCGAGGCAATAGGCCAAAACAGGTTTAGCCGAACCTTAACAATTCCCCGCCAAAGCCTTAGCGCCCGCCCGGGAGAATGAATATGAGGAGACCGAGCGATGATCTTGACCGGCCGAATTAGTGAACTCTTCATCAGGCCTTTATCCCGGCTTCTCCAGTGGCGGATACACCGTGTTCGCCCGGCCGGGACGGACCGGCCGACGTGGCAGGTGGAGATGTGGACCGTCCTGGGGCAGATCCTGGGCGGGCGAGTGATCGAACCGCCCGGACAAGGCCCCCGGAGGCCCGTCTCCGACGCGAAGGAACCTCGAAGTCGAGAAGGAGAGTCGAATGCGAACGAGTAAGCAACTGGTCGTGGCGTGGATGCTCGTGCTGGCGGCGGCTGGGCCGGCCCTGGCCCAGGGCGTGAAGGTGGACGAGAACCTGCCCGAATACAAGCCCGTGCAGGGCGTGTCGGGCTCGATCAAGAGCGTGGGCTCCGACACCATGAACAACCTCATGACCCTCTGGGCGGAGGGCTTCCTCAAGATGTACCCCAACGTCCAGGTGGAGATCGAGGGCAAGGGTTCCTCGACCGCTCCCCCGGCCCTGATCCAGGGCTCCTCGACCTTCGGGCCCATGAGCCGGCCCATGAAGGACAAAGAGGTCGACGCTTTCGAGAAGCAGTACGGCTACAAGCCGACGGCCCTGCCCATCTCCATCGACATGCTGGCGGTCTACGTCCACAAGGACAACCCCATCAAGGGCCTGACGCTGGCGCAGGTGGACGCGATCTTCTCCAAGAACCGCAAGGCCGGCTACGCCAAGGACATCGTCACCTGGGGCGACGCGGGACTGACCGGCGAGTGGGCCGACAAGCCCATCAGCCTCTACGGGCGCAACTCCGCCAGCGGCACGTACGGCTTCTTCAAGGAGCACGTGCTGGCCAACGGCGACTACAGGGACAGCGTCAAGGAACAGCCCGGCTCGGCCAGCGTCGTCCAAGGCGTCGCCAACGACAAGTACGCCATCGGCTACAGCGGCATCGGCTACAAGACAGCCGACGTGAAGGCCGTTCCGCTGGCCCACGAGGGCGACAAGTTCATCCCCGCCAGCGCCGAGTACGCCTACACCGGCGAGTATCCGCTGCAGCGGTTCCTGCTGCTGACGGTCAACTACAAGCCCCGCACCGAACTGGACCCCCTGCGCCGCGAGTTCATCCGCTACATCTTCAGCAGGCAGGGCCAGCAGGACGTGGTCAAGGACGGGTACTTCCCCGTCTCCAACAAGATCGCCGAGCGGGCCCTGGGCGCCGTGGGCATCCAGGGTGGAACCGTCTCCACCGCCGGCAAGTAAGTTCTGCGGTCCGCCCGCGGGGGTCGCGGCCCCACCCAGGCCCGGCCCCCGCGTCGCGGATCGTCGTGCTTCCCGCCGCAGCGAGGTACGCGTGAGTCCTGAATCGCAAAAGACGTTTACAGGCCGCACCCGTCAGCGAAAGACCAGGCTCAGGGTCCGCGCCAGCGACACAGCCGCACGGGCCCTGATCTCGGTCGGAGGGATCGGCACGATCGTGGCCGTCTCCACCGTCTTCCTGTACCTGCTGTGGGTGGTCTGGCCGGTTTTTCAGCCGCCCAAGGTGGACCAGGCCAAGGACGTGTCTCTGGCCGCGCGTCAGGTCCTCCGCGTGGGGGTGGACGAGTACCGCGTGCTCGGCTGGACCCTCACAGCCGACGGGACGCTTACCGCCTTTCGCCTGGGCGACGCTGGCCGCATCGAGAGCCGGGAGTTGGGCGGCTCGGCCAAGCCCACCGCCTGGGCCTTCTCCATCGACGGCACGCAGGTGCTCATGGGCTTCGCCGACGGCACCGTCCGGCTGGCCCACGTGGGCTTCACCGCCAAGCTCGTCGATGACACCGACGTGCCCGTCGAGCACCGCAACCTCCACCCGGGCCGCCAGCAAGCCGTGGAGGGCGGCGTGCTCGTGCGACTGGAAGAGGCCTTCCGCCTTCATCGTCTCCAGGTCGTCCTGGACGAGCCGCTGAAGATCGCCCCCGGGCGGCGGATCGAACTGCTCGACCGCGTGGATCGGCCGACCGGCCCGATCCTG
>Ga0116148_1001577_pt1 | contig 24383 bp, 22 predicted proteins | sample AD_UKC055_MetaG_FD_89786 | JGI IMG/M metagenome (GOLD analysis project Ga0116148, IMG submission 89786) | Active sludge microbial communities of municipal wastewater-treating anaerobic digesters from USA - AD_UKC055_MetaG | ecosystem: Engineered > Bioreactor > Anaerobic > Digestate | place: USA... | reverse complement strand
TAGTGGCCGTGAGTGAGTACTATAAAAGCAGGTTCCAGACCTTCATCCCGAATACATTTTGAAATTGCGGAAGCAGACACAGAAGGATCAACAACAAAACAGCGTTTACCGGCAGCCGGTACCACATATGTATTTGTTCCCAAAAGTCCGCCGGGAAGACAAGTAATATTCATTCGTGTTTTTACACTTCTTCCTGTAAAGACTGCTCATCCTGAGTTTCATAGGATTCGGTAATTTCTGTATTTTCTGCAGCGTCTTCTTCCGTACCTTCTTCTTTTTTGCGGGAAAAACTTACAGTAAGCTTGCGGCCCCGGAATTCATAACCGTTTAATACATCGATTATTCTTTGTGCATCTTCAGAAAAAACCTGTACAAACGAATAATTATCGAGCACACGTATATCGCCGATGCGTTCGCGGTCTAATTCAACAGCCTGTGTTATAAGAGAGAGCAAATCACGGTGGAATACTCTTCTATTGCGTCCTATGCTTATAAAAATGGTTTCTGCAAGAGATTCATCTATGGTGTTTCTTCTCGGCTTTTGAGAAGCGTCTCCCTCTTTTTCCTGAGTGCGTGCCGATGAACGGGGAGCCCGTTCAAATGTCTTTTGACTGCGGGGCTCTGATGTTCTTGTCTTCTTAAAACCCTTAGAAGGTTTTGCAGAAAAACCTGTCATCGACTTTAACATATAAGCAGCAACATAAGAACGTAAAGTTAAAGGTACATTTTGTTTAAAAACCTTCTTTACCTCATTTAATTCTACCGGATCTTCTTGTGTTTTAACTTTTTCAACTGCATCTTGTAAAAATGATGCCAACTTATCCATATCGATGGATTCACGTGATTTAAATGCCACAGCATTAGCTCCTAAAAAAAAAATAATACCGATAATTACTTATCAGTTTATATCCAGTAAATCAAGTATAAAACCGGTTCCCGATTGATAAAACCCGTTCTGCAGCAGAACAGAAATAAACTGATCCGGCATTATAAGACTGGATATTATTGCCCATCTTGTACCGCGTTCAAGAAGAGATGTCAGGCAAGTTGATAAAAGCTGCCGTCCCAAACCCAGTCCGCGGTATTTTTTCACTACATATAAAGACGGTATTTGGACAGTCTTCATAGATCCCGGTATAACAGGAATTACTTTTACATAACCTGCAAACTCGCCGCTTACAGTTTCTGAAACAATAGAAAACGAGCAGCCGTCAGAAAGTTCGGAACTATTTGTGTCCCACAGATAAGAAAGAGCCGTGCCTAAATCGCCGTGCCATTTTTCCTGAATTTCCCCGGCAAAATCTTCTTCGCATAATTGTATCATACTTTGGTCTTCTTGTGTTTCGCTTGATCGAAAAGTAAAATCATCCTGCAATACAGAATCATACTCTTCGATTTCTTCACCAAGTTTTTCCAAACCCCATGATTCACGATGAACATTATACCAGCGTATAATCAGCTGCTTCATCTCTGCATCTTTGAAAGAATACCAGATACGCTCTACTTCCGGGTATGATTTTAGGGTATTTTTGAAATTCCTAAAAACGCCCTTACGCGATAAAAGAACAGAACGCAGTTCTTCCCGTGCCAGCGGATTATGCAGCACAGAAACAAAGCGTTCCATCATTTTAAAGCCCGATATTGAATTCCATTCCGGTAATTCATAATAATTTGAAATCTGATCGCGGGGAATCCCGTCTTTTTTACATAAAAGTCCGTCTTCCGGGTCCAAAACATATTTTCCGTTCTGGTCTTCCATTGAGAAAATTATCTGACTGATTAATTCATCTGATAACTCGAACTCCATAACGGTAACTTAGTTTAAATCTTTTCGGGAAAAAGCAAGCTTCCCGATTAAACCGTATTTTTGAGCTTCTTCTGCATTCATCCAGTAGTCGCGGTCTGTGTCTTTTTCAACCTGCTCAAGCTTTGTTCCTGTCTCGTCTGCAATAAGTTTATTTATCTTAACACGAACCTTTTCAATTTCTGCAGCATGAATCTCAATATCTGTTGCAACGCCCTTTATTCCGCTTAAAGGCTGATGAATAAGGTAATGGCTGTTCGGGAGTGCAATTCTGCGTTCCCGGGGAGAAGCCAAAAGAATAAGCGCTCCGGCGCTTGCAACAAGCCCCATACCGATGGTATACACAGGTGCATTAATAAAACGGATCATATCGAAAATGGCATAGCCTGCGTCGACGTCTCCTCCGGGAGAATCAATAAAAACCCTTATTGGTTCATCAGAGTCTGCTTCCAGTATAAGAAGCTGGCGTATGATTTTTTCTGCAAGAGCTTTATTTACTTCGCCGGTTAAAAGAATCTGCCGTGTTTTTAAGAATTTTGCGGTCAATGCGTCCGCCGGGCTTTCAGACTGTTCTGTCTTTTCATTCTGTTCTTCATCCGGTTCTTCTCCCTCATAGCGGGAAAAAACAAGAGTTTTACTCATAATAGTGCTCCAAATTTATATTATTAGTACAATATACTTCAAAAATTCTCATTCGTCCATAGCTTTTACTTCATTCCAAAAACGGTCCAGCATTTCGAGATCCGCATTATCTTTAGTAAGCCCGTGCTCACTCATTTTCTGTTCAACATACCCGAATCTTTTGCGGAATTTTTTATTTGCCCGTTCGAGTGCAATCTCCGGATCAACTCCAAGATGACGGACGTAGTTTACAAGGGCAAAAAACACATCCCCTGCCTCTTCCTCAACCTCATCCTTGACGCCCTGCTTAACAGCGGCCTCTAATTCTTCCAGCTCCTCAAACACCTTTGCTTTTACAGGTTCAGGATTATCCCAGTCAAATCCTTTTTTTGCCGCCTTTTTCTGCATCTTATACGCCTTCATAAGAGGAGGCAGCCCTGATGAAACTTCATCAAGAACGCTTTCGCCGGCACGGCCTTCTATTCCTCTTTTTATAGCATCCCACTGGGTTAGAACTTCTTCTGCTGTCTGAGCCTTTTTACCATTTTCATGCACCTTTCCTTCAGATTCGGGAAAAACATGTGGATGCCGCCTTATAATCTTTTCGTTTATATCAGTTAGTACCCCTGCCAGAGAAAAACTTCCCTGCTGTTCGTACATAAATGAAATCATGGCAGTATTTAGAAAAACATCCCCCAGCTCCTCTTTTACATGCAGCTCATCCTGAGCTCTTATAGCATCTGCAGCCTCAAAACACTCTTCTATGAGGTCGGACCGCATGGTAAGCGGTGTCTGCTTAATATCCCACGGACAGCCTCCGGGTGAGCGGAGCCTGATTATTGTTGCGAATAATTTCTTAAATGCAGAAGATGCCTCTTCCAGTGTCTGTGTATATTGAGATTCATTAAAAACCTCTGAATTTTCTGTCTTTGTTCCCATAGTTTTACTATACCGTAAAAACTGCAGGCCTGTAAATTACTTCTTTTCACACCAGCTCCTCGTAAAAGGTCTTGAAACAGCTTCTTTAGAATGATAGAGTCGTAGCATGAGTATAATTCAAGCAGTTTTATTAGGCGCGCTTCAGGGTGTCGCAGAGTTTCTACCTATTTCAAGTTCGGGGCATTTAACCCTCGTACAGCATTTATTCGGTTTAGAAGACATCCCGCTTCTTTTTGATATAAGTCTGCATGTTGCGACTCTTTTAGCAGTTATTCTCGTTTTTAGAAAACTGATACTGGACTTGTTGGGTACAGCCTTCAGGTGGATTTTACGAAAAAGCACCGGAGAAGATACACCAAAGCTCCGGATGATTCTCGCCCTCATTGCGGCAACGGGTGTAACCGGAATTTTGGGAATATTACTTAAAAAAATTATTCCGGATCTCCCTATTCAGGTAGTTTTTGCAGGTTTTATGGTTACCGCAGTACTTCTTTTTATCAGCTCAAAGATGTCCCGAAAAAATGAAGGAAATGAAGCAAAAAGCATAAGCCTTGTTCAGGGACTAATAATAGGAGCCGCTCAGGGCATCGGTGTTCTCCCCGGAATTTCAAGAAGCGGCATAACAATTTCTGCATCCCTTGCAGCTGGTATGGACAGAAAAACAGCCGGAGAGTTTTCTTTTCTTCTTTCAATCCCTGCAATTCTTGCGGCCTTTGTTCTGGAACTCGGGGACTTGGGAACCATGACGCAGGCTATTTCTGTTCAGGCTCTTCTACTCGGCTGCATTGCCGCCTTTGTTGTAGGTGTTTTTGCATTGAAATTTCTGTTAGCACTTATACGAAAAGGGAAACTGGAATGGTTTGCCTACTACCTTATTCCGCTTGCCCTTATCTGCTTTATTTTTGTCCGGTAATAAAACATGAAAAAAATAAAGATTATTGCGGTTGACCTTGACGATACACTCCTGAAAGAGGACCTCTCTATTTCGGATTATACTGTTGATATACTTAGAAAAGCAGCACAAAAAGGCATCTACATTGTTATTGCATCGGGAAGAACCGACAATGCAATTCTGCCTTACGTAAGACGTCTTGAACTTGCAGGTACGCAAGAGGGTCGCTATATAATTTCTCAAAACGGGGCTGTCATTGTCGACCTTCATGCAAGGTTGCCTATTTATGAACGATTTGTAGAACCCTCTGTGCTCATGTATGCAAATACAGAGGCGAAAAAAATTGGTCTTTTTCCCGAAGTATATAATGAAAGTACAATATTCGTAGAGGAAATGAACACATGGACAGAATTGGATGTAAAACTCAGCGGACTTAAGGTGAGTATAACACCGGATTTTGAATCCTGCCTGCAAAAGGGGCACCCGAAGATGATAATTCCCGGAGACCCTGACGTTGTCTCTGCATTAAAAGACAGACTTATCCCTATGATTGGCGACCGTTGTGTGATGTTTACAAGCAAGCCCTACTTTCTTGAAATTATGCCGCTTGCTAGCGGAAAGGGCGAAGCCTTGGAACATCTTTGCACGCTTCTTTCAATTCCAAGAGAATTAACAATGGCTTTCGGGGACAGCTGGAATGATGAGTCGATGATGAAGTATGCGTACCATAGCGTCTGCATGAGCAACGGGCTTGAGGGCATAAAAAAAACAGCAAGCCATGTTACCAAATTTTCCCATAACGAAGACGGGCTGGCCCGGTTTATAGAAGAGCATGTTTTATAACAAGACTTCAGCATTTTTATACGAATACAGGCACAGTCTTTAAAGGACTGTGCTTTTTTTAAAGAATACGCTATACTCAGACTATGCCGACAATACCATTAAATACAGATTCATCGCCCGAAGCAGTCGTTGAGCTTCTCTTTAAACTTAAAATTAAAGATGTTATGACTAAAAATGTTGTAACAGCCTCTCCCGGCGCTACCATGCGCGACATTCAGCGTAAAATGAAAGAAAAATATATTACCGGTGTTCCAATAACAGAGAATAATACCCTTATTGGTATAATTTCGATGGATGACATCGTCAATGCCTTTGATAAAAATTGGATAGATGATCCATGTGAAGAGCACATGACAAGAAATATTATTGTCCTCCAGGAGAATATGCCCTTGTCATTTGCGGTTTCCTATTTTAATAAATACAAATTCGGCCGGTTTCCTGTATTAAATACTGATAACGAACTTACAGGAATCGTTACAACATCAGATGTCATTGCAGCCCTCCTCGTTGCCATGAATAAGGAAGTTGAACGGCTTGAAAGTGAAAATCAAAATGCTCAAAGCCTCGTTCTGGAAGACGGTAAAACACTTGAACGGTCAAATTTTCTTCAAACAGCTAAGAGTTTAAAAAACCTGCCGAACCGCGTTATAGAGTTTAATACAGAACCTTTTAATTTTGAAACAGCAGGACAAGCATCGACAGATGTTAAAAAAATACTAAAAGGAATGGGTATAGAACCTGCATTAACCCGGAGAATAGGGATTGCGAGTTACGAACTTGAAATAAATCAGGTAGTACATTCCAACGGGGGTATAATGAGATATTATATTACCCCGGAAAAACTTACCATCGAGGCTATTGACAACGGCCCCGGTATTCCCGATCTTGAAAAAGCATTGACCGAAGGCTTCTCAACTGCAACAGAAAGGGTTCGAGCCTTGGGATTCGGTGCCGGAATGGGATTGCCGAACACAAAGAGAGTTTCCGATGATTTTATGATAAAATCAACAATTAGTGTGGGAACAACGGTTAGAGCGGAATTCAACCTTCCTTCAACAGATCATTAGGAGAAACGATGAAACTCAGCACAGCAGCAGAATTGCTGGAACTAAAGACCATTCAGGGACAGTATACAGACAGCATTATAAACGATGCCTATACGTCCGACCTTTTGAGCGATGTTATGGGAAACTCACCCGATGAAGCCGTTCTTATTACGATACAGGCACACAAAAACACAGTTGCAGTTGCGGTTTTAAAAGATTCACCGGCAATAATCATATGCAATAACCGGTCTGTACCCGAAGACATGATCTAATCTGCAAAGGACGAAAATATAGCTGTTTTTGTAAGCAGGGAAAATCAGTTTACAGTGTCCGGCAGACTTTTTGCTTTACTTGAACAGGAACGATTGTAGGACAGTCTATGAATATTAAGGCAGACCTTCATATTCATTCATGTTTATCTCCCTGCGGAGACCTTTCTATGTCGCCGTCCTTAATCGTTTCGCGCCTCAAAGAAAAAAATATTACACTTGCCGCGCTCACCGATCATAACAGCTGCCTAAACAATCCGGCCTTTGCCTCGTTATGTAAAAAAGAAAACATCATGTGCCTCTATGGTATGGAAGCCCAAACTGCAGAAGAAATCCATGTACTCTGCCTCTTTTCCTCCCTCAATGAGGCTCTGAATTTCGGCGATTTTATATATACTCTTTTACCGCCCTTCATGAATGTGCCGGAGAAAACAGGCGATCAGGTATATGTTGATGAAGAAGAAAATATTCTTGGAGAGGTCGAAAAGTATTTAATTACTTCCGCCGGCATTACCATTGAAGATCTTGTTAAAGAAGTTCACAACAGGAAAGGCTTATGTATACCGGCCCATGTAGACAGACCATCTTTTTCACTCTCAAGCCAGTTCGGCTGTATAACTCCAGGCGGATGGGATGCAATTGAGGTAGTGAGGCTTGACCGCGACCCGCCATTGGATACACTCAATTATCCGGTCATTTTTTCTTCCGATGCACACTACAGCGAGCACATAGGAAGAAGGTGGACAGAGCTCGAGGCAGATGAAAAAAACATTATTTTACCATCGGGCGATGTTAACCTTGAAGAACTAAAAAAGGCTTTACAAAAAAAAATAGTCCGGAACTGATTATTTAAACAACAACAAAATCAATGCATTATCATGGAAACGACATCGTGCGTGGACATACCGTAGTATAAATACCCGTAAAAAGCGGCAGCTGCAAGAATTTTGCGCCCGTAATCCCGTGTCTCACTGAATGGTACTGTTTCTAAAAATAAGTCTATGGGCAGTCCGGAATCATTGCGGATCCAGTTTCTAACCCTTGTTATTCCGGCATTGTATGCAAACAATGAAAGCATTATTGAACCCTCAAGCCGTCCTGTTAATTCCTTAAGGTAAAAGGCTCCAAACTCCGCATTTGTTTGAGCATCAGTTAGGTCATAGTCACTAATTTTCAATTTACGCGCAACATCCCCTGCTGTAGGTCTCATCAGCTGGCTTAAGCCGACAGCTCCGGCATGTGAAACCACATTTTTGTCAAAGAGACTTTCTGTACGTACAAGCGCATACATAAGATACCCGCTAAGCTCATATTTTTCACACGCTGCGCGTATCTGTTCGGCATAAAATTCGGGATACATATTCTTTAATACATCTGAAGACAGGGGAGTGTCGACCGACTGAACGGCACGTAGAATAAGACGTATTGAAAGCGGATACAGAGAGGGATCTGCATCGCCGGAAGAGGCAAATAATGAGGCTAAACGTGAAGCCGTACTCAAAGGAATATGATCCGAATGTTCCATAAAAAGACTGTAGCATTCGGAAAAGAAGCCGTTTTCTGCATACAAGAGCAGCGCCTCGACAGCATCGTCATCCGGAGTAAAATTATCAGTCTTTTTTCTGTAAAAAAAGCTGTCATTGGTGTCTTCGATCGGTATATTGAGTTTATCTGCTGCAAGAACCCTGTAATACATAGAAACATGGTTTCCATAAAAAGCTTTTTCATACAGTCCTTTGATCAATTCTTCTCTTGAGGTACCGGAAGAATCTGTTAAGGTTTGAATAGAAGAATATGGAATAAGATTGAGCTCGGTAAGGCGTCCGGCAATATAGGCACATTTTGCCTGAGACTCAGGATCTGCATAACCGGTTAGTATTAGATAAAACTGATAATAGTCTTCCCATCTTTTTTCGGCAAGCAGTCTGACCGACACTTTTTCTACGAGATCTGCGTAATATGCAGGATTGTGCCATGCCGATACAGTCTGCTGTATAGAGCTCAGTGTTTTCTGTAGAGAAACCTTTTCCATCAAATTCAAGTAATACCAAAGTGCATTATCATAGTCTTCACCTTCTGCACCCGAAAAAGACAACTCATACATCAATAAGGCTTTTTGAATCTGCGAACTGCGTTCATATAAGCGTCCGGCATAGAAATAGGCCATAAACGGTACATGGCTTCCCGCCTGTACTCCTTCCGTTCTGCCTGCATGTTCAAAAAATCGGGCAGCCTCATCATAATCATTGGATGCATACAAAAAAACTTTACCGATGTCGGACAATACCAATCGCGAATACATAGTCTTATCGCTGAATTCAAGCGAAAAGGCGATAAGTCTTTGAGCGGCGGCAAGAGCCGGGATGTAATTCCGGCCGCTAACATACACGCGTACACTACAAAGATCCTGAACATAACCTGGTAAAAGATTGAAAAGCGGACTGGTAATAAATTCTCTATGGCAGGCATCTATGGAATACATGCTGAACCAGAAAAGTACGTTTTCAATAAAAGACGCATCTTCCAGTTCTGCAGTGCTTTTTACAGCAAGATAACGAAGAAAGGAGTCATCAGATGAAAATGATGCAGGTGTTTTTACGGCTATTGCAGCTGTTTCTCTAAACATCTTATACTCAAATAAAATTTCAGCATAACGAACCTGAATTTTCAAGCTGTTCGGGAATTCTTCTGACAGTTTTTGCGCACGATTAAGTACAGCACCATCCGAATTAATCGATAATGACATTAATGCAGCACTTTCGGAGATATAGAGATTCTCTGTTTTAATTATTTTCAAATAATTTGCAAGTTTTACAGCATCACTGAGGTCAGTTGATGCAAAAGTTTCAATATAAAGCTCCATAAGATCTTGTTTTTGTCCGCAAGCAGTACACATAAAACAAGACCACAGAAAAACCGCAAGAGAAACATATGTTTTAATTTTTTTATTCATGAGCTTATCTTGGCGGTATTGTTATCCATGTGCCGGAGATAATAACATCAGGATTTTTTATTCCGTTAAACTTCGCAATTTTCGGGTAGAGCCAGGGGTTTTTGTAGTATGCATCGGCAATATCCCATAAGGTGTCACCCCATTTAATCTTGTAAGAAACACCCTTCTCTTCTGTTTTTGGAGCAACAGGAACCTCGGGAACAACTACCTCGGTTTCTATTTTTATTACTTCATTTTCTTTTGCCGGTTCTTCAACGGTACTCTGAGCAAAAACTGCTTCCGGTTCAATAACAGGCTCTGCAGGCTGAGGTTCAGCTGCAGTAGGTTCCGGCTCGGCAGGTTCTACATAAACCGGCTCAGATGCCGCCGGTTCAACAAAGGCAGTATCAGTTTGCGCAGGCACAGCAGCGGAATCCTTAGAACGGAGCGGACCGAAAAATAGTATGAGCGCAAGCGCTGCAACAGAAATAACTGCACAAATAATGCAGATTATTACCGGTATAAAAGTTTTATTTGAAGTCTTTTCTTCTTTTTCCATATTTTCCTCTTCGTATAAATCTGAAAAACTAAACGACGGCGCAGGGATTGAATCATCAAAAGATTCATCTTTAAATTCTTCTCCAAAGTCGAATAAAGAAGAACTGTCTTCTTCATTTGGCTGAATCTCATCATTTTTCGTTTCTGATAATGAAATATCCTGAAAATCGGGAAATTCTTCTTCTGCGACATCAGCATGAGGCAATTCATCATTACTGCTGTCCAAACCTTGAGAGTCAGCTTCTATAAATGAATCTTCTTCTTTTAAGGATTCTTCTACAGCTGTTTCGTCATCCATACTGAATACTTCTGTATTACTGCTGTTTTGACGTGGAACATCTTCCATAACAGAAATATCAGAAAAATGGTAATCAATGTTTGTATCAGGCGGAAGAGGCAGCGCATCCCCGTCTGCGTCCGAATTTTCGTAAGCGGTGGGCTCATCTTCGTTCTCAAAATCCGCAGCAGGTTCCTCAAATACCGCTTCATCAGAAAATTCACCGGACTCATCATTAAAAGGGCTGTCCTCAACCGTCACATCGTCTTCGACAGCGGTATTTGAAAAATCGTCAAAATCGTCAAAAACAGCGTCCTGCGACTCAACTTCCTGGATATCCGAGGGGTCGGCAAATTCAAATTTACTGTTATTCTCATCTGAAAGCATAAAATCCGGAGTAGATGACAGCCGGGTTGCATCAAGATTTAACAATGAAACAGTTAAAGAACTTGATTCTCCCGATTCTTTATCTTCGATAGAGGCTGACAGGGTATTATCTTCATCAAGATCAATTTTAAGTGAAATTGAAGGCTGCTCACTCGGCCGGGGAATTAAATTTTCAATTAAGAGAGTATCGACATACTCTGCATTACTCATTGTTGCATCAGGAGATCTATAAAGATCCAGCTGAACCGTCTGCTGGTCATCGCGTACTGTTGTAAGTTCGAGAACCATTGATGCCGCTTGTCCCTCTGTTAAAATCGGATAGAAGGACCCGTCAGCTAATTTGATGCCTATTGTTTGATTTTCCATAAATTTCACCTTTGTCCATGTTAGTATGCAGTCATGGTTTTGTCAATGATAATAATGCCCGTAAAAAGTCTCCTGCATAAAAAAGAACCCCTGTTTGGTAATTAAAATTGACAGCCGTTTATTGACAGCGCCGGATTTGCAAGTCATAATGTAAAATTATGGAAATGTTTTATCCGATTATAGTTACAGTTTTTCTAATACTTGTTTTTGTTATATTATTGATGATTTTGTCATCCTTTAATAAAAAAGGTAAAAAAACCGAAAAACAAAAGGGCAGACAGGTAATTATACGAGAGGCAACCAAGAAACTGGAATCTGATCCTCATAACCCGCAGGGTCTTCTTCAGCTTTCTGACTTGTTTTATAGAGAAAATAACTGGGAAAAGGCATATCCCTTATATCAGACGCTTGTAAATGTTGCTGCAGCCCACCCGGAAATTGATCTGTCCGAAGCAGCATTACGGTTGGGAGTCTGCTCTATTAAACTTGGTAAAAATCAAGATGCACTAAAAACACTGCTTTTAGCAAGGCAGCAGCGCCCGGATAATTTTGAAGTAAACTTTTATCTTGGACAAGCACTCTGTTTAAACAATGAATTCGAAAAAGCTGCAGCTGCTTTAAAAAAAGCTATTGCCCTCAATCATGAGGTTGCAGAGACATATCCATTCCTGGCACAAGCCCTTTATAAAAATAAAAAATATAGAGAAGCCCTCCCCTACCTTAAAAGAACACTTGATATTAATCCTGAAAATAAAGAATATTTATTCTATATGGCAGATTCTCTTAATGAAACCGGCAGTGTCGATAAAGCATTAAAAGTTTTCATGCACTTGCGGCCGGATCCTGTATTCGGAGTACAAGCCTGTCTAAATTCAGGAATAATTCATTCGAACAATAATCAGGTTGATAAGGCAATAATTGACTTTGAAATTGGGCTAAAACATTCTGATAGTCCAAAAGATATCCAAGTAGATTTACGCTACCGTCTGGCACAGTGTTATTTAAAGACATCGGATATTTCTAAAGGCTTATTCCTGCTAAAAGATATTCAAGCTCTAAAGCCGGGATACAAGGATGTTAATAATCTTGTCAGCCGCTATGAAGAACTTAATCAAAACAGCAACCTGCGCACATACCTCATTGGTGGAAACAGCGATTTTGTTGCACTTTGCAGAAAAATTGTTATGACCTTTTTTACAAAGGCAAGGGTAAAAATAACTGATATAAATGTTGCCTCAGAATTTACCGAGGTTATGACAGAGATTGAAACTGATAAATGGGAAGATACGGTTTTATTCCGGTTTTATAGAACAACAGGATCCACAGGAGAACTTTTTGTCCGCGACTTTCATGGTAAAATCCGCGATGAAAAGGCAGGAAAGGGAATATGCTTTACTGCAGGAATCTTTACCGATGAAGCACGTAAATATATAGAGGGAAGACCGATAGACCTTATAGAAAAAGATCAATTAGCAAAAGTATTAAAAGCTGTAGAAGTTGAGCCTAATTATCTGCAGCTCTAATTAAACCTTTGGTATTACAACCAGATTACGCTGCGTATCTTCCAAAAAAGGAACCTGAAGGGGTTCATACCTCCATTCAGGAAGTATATCCTTTACAGCATCCATTTCTTCTTTAATTTTATCTAGTTTTCCCTTATAAGCGGCAAGATACCCGCCGGATTTTACTAGACGGATTATTGTTTTAGACATTTTTTTGTCCAGCGGTCTAAAAGCCCTGAATACAGCAATATCAAATTGACCGGGGGATGCACGCTCAGCCTCGGTATTATCAACCTGAACATTTTGCAAGCCCAAAACAGCACTGCAGTTTTCTAAAAAAGCACACCGTTTGCTCATTCTTTCCAGAAGTGTAAAATTGTGCTCCGGGAAACAAATTGCAAGAGGAATTCCCGGCAGACCGCCTCCAGAGCCTATATCTGCAAAAGAAATACAAGGTGATTGTCTGTGTTTCTGTATAGAGTCGACCAAAAGCGAAAGATTCTTATAGGGGGACAGTGAATCGAGGATGTGCCTGATAATTATATCTTCGTGAGTGTCCGCTCCAACAAGATCATACGCCGAATTGAAAAGTTCAAGTTCGCTTATGTACTTTTCCAATAAGGGTTTACAGCGGCCGATTTCGGATTCTGTAAACCCCAGCTGCGCCAGTCCGTCAACTAAGGTATTCATGCTATACAGTTTCGGTTAAATTTGTAATTTCTGTCAATACCATATTACTTGAGGCAAGAAGATCCTTAGAATCCTTATTAACAATATCTGTAAGACGCTGTATTTGCGAAAGCGCTTCCAACAGCTGACTGCCGCCGCTGTTTTGTTCTTCTACCGCATTTTTGATCGATGACCCTTCTGCTTTTACTTGATCAGAAAGATCAACAACTTTCACAAAGCCCGATTGGACTTTGTGAGAAGACAGTTCTGTTTGATCAATCAGCTTCTTAATATCTTTTAATGAGACAGATATTGTTTTTGCTTCTTTTGAAGAATGTTCTGCTAGTTTTCGAATCTCATCGGCTACTACAGCAAAACCCAATCCGTACGAACCTGCATGAGCAGCCTCAATGGCGGCATTCATAGCTAAAAGATTTGTCTGATTAGCTATTTGCTGAATTGTCGAACTTGCAGCAACAAGACTGTCCGAATGAGTTGTTACTGTTTTTATAAGTTTTGCAATCTCTGCAATATCAGCCTGACCATCTGTTGCCGAGCTATGTAAATTACTAACAGTCTGAGCATTAGTATTGAGAACATCTGTTATAGATACAATGCTGGCAACCATTTGTTCGATTGAAGAGGAGGCAATAGATACAGACTGAACAACATCGGTAGATTCATTTGTTAAGGCTGATATTTTTTCAATATTATCCTTCAGTTTTTCTGCACTGGACTTAACAATAGTATTTATGGTTTCCTTAATTTCCACTTTATGCTGTTCGTTTGTTTTTTTAACCTCTGTACTCATATACATTCTGCAGTTTTCAGGCTTATTTCTCCCATTAAAAATAGCAACGGCCATTTGTTCACAGCTCTTATACCCGCATGCTCCGCAATTTAATATATCACGGGGATTATCCTTGTGAGTCGCTCTATTAATCGCAGATATATCTTCAATCGATGGTTTTTTTACCAGCGCTTTAAAAACACTTGAACGGTCAATATAGTTTCGATTATACAAATCTTTTTTCCAGTACTTCTGAATAAGTGAGTCAATTATCTTATATCCTGCTTTTTTACTTTTAGTAAAAGATTTATTCTTGAAAAATTCCTGAGCATCTTTATTTCTATTTTCGACATTATATTCAGAAATATCGGCGTGTTCCCCTCTGTTCAATGTTCCAGGACCTCCGTTGCATCCCATCTCGCAGTTAAGACAGTCAATAATCCTGTATACCGGAGCCATTCCCTTTTCTATAGCACTTCCAAGATGAGCTAAATAAGAATAAACACCGGGCTGGCCTTCTATACGCCGGCATATACTTCCTGCATCGGGAATATGTCGCTCTATTGTTCTCGTTAACCCCCCTGGAGAGGAAAACAGAACTGCCCGTTCAGCCATAGGTCCGTCATATTCTGTTTTAGCTAATTGTGTTAAATCTATATTATTTTCTTCAAAATGAGTATTGAGCGATTTAAAAGTAACATTATAATCTCCAAGTCCTATTTCATCAAACTCTCTTTTTTTTGCATAACAGGGAGATATAACTGCAATTTTACAGTCGTTATATTCTTTGTAAAATTCTCTGATCATTTTCATAGTATGCGCCATGGGACTGTCAACAGGAGCAAGGTATTTAAACAACTCAGGCCGGTACAATTCAATGAATGTCACAAGAGAAGGACAAGGCTGGGCAATAATACACTTAGGATTATGTTCTTTTATGTATTCGAGATAACTTTTTACGGTAAGTTCGGCTCCAAAACTTACATCAAAAACAGCCTTTATTCCACTATTCTTTAAATACGTAGTAAGCTGTTTATAATCAGCTTTTAACGCAGCAGCAGCCGGAGCTACAATTGCTACCATTTTTACACCGGAGCCAAGATCAGCAAAAAAATCACGAGAATCATCGACTGCAACCCTGGCTCCATGAGTACAGGCATCCAAACATTCACCACAGCCGAGGCATAAATCGGAATTTAATTTTACGACATCACCTGATCCGTCATTACACATTTTTGCAGGACAGACTGCTATACAGCGATGACAATTAACACATTTTTCTTCATCTACAGTTATGACAGCACGAAGCGCAAGTTTTTCCACAAACAAACCTCTTTTCTCATTGTTCTTTGGCCATTCATAGGATAGCACACTATTTCTTCGGCAAAAAAACACAAAAGCTTTAGCAAAGAAAAAAGCACGCAATATACTAAAAGAAAGACTCCAGGGTAAAAAAAAAAGGCAGCCAAGCATCGAGTGCCTGATCTGCCTGATTTTTTATACCCTCTTTGTTCTATACAGTATCCACAGCCTGTACATGATCAAAGTTTCTTTTAACCTTTTTAGTTGTTGTCATTTCAAGGGCTTCAAGAAGAATGGTAATCCTGCTTATTCGTGCATAGGGCTGCATCTCTTTATTTACCTTATCTACCGTTTCCTGAATAGCGGCATACACCGGATCTATAGAATCCTGAGCACCTCTAATGAGACCGAGTCTTTTATAGAGGTCATCGGAGGGGTAAATAAGCGCTTCGATGCCCTCGGATTTTGTAGCCTTATCCATGATGTAGCCTTTCACCGTGATCTGTTCAATATCAGTATAAAGCTGGAAGGAATTTTCAATTTCTTCCGGATACACGTTTTTACCGCCCTCAGTAACTATCATGTTTTTTGCCCGGCCGGCAAGATACAGATAGTTTTCTGCATCAAGTCTGCCAAGATCGCCTGTCTTAAACCATCCGTCATCTGTAAAGACAGCCCTGGTTTCTTCCGGCAGATTATAATATCCCTGCATTACCATAGGGCCTTTTATAAGCACTTCCCCAATTCCGTCTTCATTCGGATCAAGGATTTTCATCTCCATATAAGGATAAAAGTTTTTACCGACGCTTGCTATCTTAAAATTCTCTATAGGATTAAGAGCAACAATAGGAGATGTCTCTGTAAGCCCGTAACCTTGAATAAAATCTATTCCCAGCTGCTGGTAAACACGGAAAACACTTGGAGCAAGCGGACCGCCGCCGCATATTGCAATACGGAGCGTGCTTATACTGGCCTTTTCTAAAACGGTTTTAAATATTTTTTTACCGGGATTTACTTTAAATATCTTCTTAATTAAATATGAAATGCCCATAAGAGTTTTCATAATACCGTTTACAATAAAGCCTTTTTCTTTAATTCCGCGAAGAATTCCAGCAAGCAGTTTATTAAATAACAGGGGAACTCCTAAAAGCATGGTTATTTTACCTTCTTTGAGTTCTTTGAGCATGCGCGATACTGCCATTGTTTTTCCAAACACAACTTCTGCTCCAACTGATATAGCCTCGAGGAATACGGCAAGCATGGTATAGGAATGATGGATAGGCAAGAGTGCATAGAAAACATCGGTATGAAAAATATCAAGATTCGTCTGCGCAATATAGCAGTCTGAAACAAGGTTTTTATGAGAAAGCATAACCCCTTTTGGGACGCCTGTTGTACCCGAAGTAAAAAGAATTGCGGCGGTGTCTTCCTCTGCATTTACCGGAAATTCGCGGATGGAGTTTGCAGTTAAGTTATATACATACAGATCCGGGCGCAATTTACTCAGAGAGTATATTTTTGCCCCCTGAGAATTTGCTTCAAAATAACTGTATTTTTCTTCATCAACAAAAAAGATTTTAGGTTTAGAGGCCTTGAGTAAATTATCAACCTCTTTTTCATGAAGACCGTAATCTATTGGCACTATTATGCAGCCTGCAAAAAGTGCTCCCAAATACACAGTCGCCCACTCAGGTGAGTTTTTACCGGTTACTGCGATTCTGTCGCCCTTTCCGGCACCCTGCTCAAGCATCCATTGCGCCAGCTTTTCGACATTTTCCAATACCTGAGCATATGTTAATGTCTTTTTTTCCGGATCAAAATCGGTAAAACAGGGACGATCAGAATACCGCTTTACGGTAATAGCAAACATTTGAGAAACAGATGGCCACTCTCCCTGGAAAACAGAGCCGCGGTATGTGTCTAAAAAGGCCCATGGAAGATTTTTTTCAGTTTTTTTCATATGCAAACCCCTTGAAAAAATGATTAAACCCCGTCGTTATATTGACGCATAAAAGCTCCTGCCGGTTGCAGAAAAATCACTATTTCTTCCAAATTTCCTGTATTGCACTATAAGTATTTTTAGCTTATACTTTGTTCTATGATTTTTCATAAACGGGAATTGTCAGTTCTTCTTCTCCTGCTTATTGCTGCAGCAGCTTTTTCACAAGAAACCCCGCAAACAGCGATGGAAATGCGTGATAAATGGATTACCTACAGCAAACAATTCATAGGAACTCCCTACAAATACGGAGGTCTTACAAAAGAAGGAATAGACTGTTCAGGTCTTATTTATGTTACAGCCTCTGAAGCAATAGGGATTCAGCTGCCTAGAACAGTAACTGCGTTATACTCTTTTGCCAGAATTATCCCTGATTCAAAAAAGGAACCAGGCGACCTCGTTTTCTTTAAAACTGTTGATGCCAGAGTTTCTCATGTCGGTATTTATATGGGTAAAAATCAGTTTATTCATGCTGCAAGCGACGGGCCGAACACAGGTGTTATTGTTTCATCACTTACAGAAAACTACTGGAAAAATGCCTATGTAGGTGCAGGTCAGGTTCTTAGCTCTCCGGCATTGATCGCAGAACAAGAGGCTGCAGAAAAGAAAGCAAAAGAGAATGGCATACAAAATACAGGGACTGCATCAAGTACTAAAACAACAGCAAAAAAAAACAGCAGTACAAGTTTTCAATCTTTTTTAGCATCAGCTCCGTTTCAATTTGATGCGTCGGCATCAATGAACTGGAATTTTTTTACATCGGAAGAATTCTATTGGAATATAAGGGGCGGGTCGCTTCAAATACACGGAATGTATACCGGTTTAAAAATAAGACCGGGGTTTGCAGTGGAAGTTAGAATAGATCCTAAAATGGGCATTGTACAAATTCCTCTGCATATAACGCTCTCGCCTTCGGACTATATGAGGGTTTATGCCGGACCCGTGTTTACCATAGGCCAGCCGCATCTTACAGGAACTGCAAAACCTGTTGACGGATCTATCTTTCCTGGAGTTATTGGTGTTTCATGGCAGACACCTCAGCTTAAACTTGGACCGGTCGGACTTTGTTTTGTACAAGATATTTCGTACACAATTTTCAATGAACGAGATAATTCGGCGTTGCCGTTTTTAGAAGCCTTTTCATCCGGATTTCTCTTTATGACAGGATTCCGGGTAGTATTAAATCCTTAGGAACACACAATGAACACAAAAAAATTACACCTTGTTAGAACTCTTGCATTCACAGCGCTTATTGCAGGCACTCTGGTTTCATGCGCACCTTCTGTAAAAATTGATATTGCAAACGACAACTCGGCTAAAATGGAATTTTCGACATCATTAAGTAAGTCAATAGAAGGAAGCATCCGCTCTTTAATGGGGCTGCAGACTAGCGAACCCTTGTACAAAGAAGCACCAGTCCGCGCAAGCCTTGTAGCAACAGGACTTGATGTAGAAGCTATCAATTTTCCTTCAATGACCGGTATAGAAATAAAAGCCGGAATTAAAAATATTAACACCTCCCTTAATTATGCTAAAGAAGCAGTAAAAGTAGTGCCTAAAGGCAGCGGAAAAGAAGCCGTCATTAAATTTAGTCCCCAAATTATTACCGAGGCTCTCAATTTTATGCCCGAAGAAACAAGAACCTATGCAGATCTTCTAATGGCTCCCGTTTTTACGGGTGAAAAGATGACACCCGACGAATACTTATTTTTGCTGTCTATGGTCTATGGTGAAACCCTTGCTAATGAGTTGGCAAAATCTGTCTTTTTTGTTGAACTTTCTGCCCCTTCGGCCGTGAAACAGGCCTCGTTATCAGATACATCACTAGGAACGGTTAGTATTAGCGGTAATAAAGCGGTATTCAATATTTCGTTATATAAACTTCTCTCAACTTCAGGCACAACTGAGTATCTAGTAAGCTGGTAAAAGTTTAGTAAGATATCTTAAAACCTTAAATGTGTTGAATTTATTCTCATTAACCAGTATACTATTGGTACTTTATTTATAGATTAGACGTGGGGGTCTACATGGCAGACTTACAGAATGCAGGGTTTTCAAAAGAACTCGAAGCATTTATTGAAGAATGGAAAACAAAACCAGGCAACCTGATAATGATTCTTCATAAGGTTCAAGAAGAGCAGGGTTTTATTTCCAAAGAAGCAGCAAAGGCTGTTGCAGAGCGAACAAATTCGCACTTGGCAAGGGTATACGGTGTTATGTCCTTTTATCACTTTTTCAAAACTAAAAAACCAGGTAAAAATAGAATAAGCGTCTGTTTAGGAACAGCCTGCTACCTTAAGGGCGGACAGGATCTTATAGACGAAGCTAAAACTATTCTTGGTTTAGGTGAAGATGAAATATCAACAGAAGACGGATTATTCTCGGTAGAACCAGTACGCTGCATCGGCTGCTGCGGTCTCGCTCCTGTTCTTTCGGTAAACGGCGATGTGTACGGCAAGCTCACAAAAGACCAGATTGCCGGCATTCTTACTAAATATAAAAACGCATAATTCAATATGCATTATACCCTCTGTGATTTAATAGCCGATCTTACACAAAATTCAGCTGAAGCACAGGCAAAAAAAATTACAGTAGAATTACTAGAAACAGATAAAGATTTGACGGTGTATATTCGTGATGACGGAAAGGGCATGAGTCCGGAAGTGCTGCAAAAGGCGTCAAACCCTTTTTACACAGACGGCATTAAACATCCAAAACGGAAAATTGGTTTGGGCATACCTTTTTTAATACAAACAGCATCAGATACCGAAGGCTCTTGGGATATTCAATCCAAAGAAGGCGAAGGTACTACCGTTACAGCCCGTTTTGATCTAACGAATATTGATACTCCTCCTATTGGAGATGTGCCCTTGCTTTTTCGTCAAATTCTAACCTTTCCTGGCGGCTGTGAAATGCAGATTATCCGTAAAAAAAATACTAAAACATCTGAGTTTGAGTATGATTTTTTACGAAGCGATTTGCTTGATGCCTTAGGCGGTCTGGAAACTGCAGGAGATCAGGCTCTTTTGCTCGATTTTCTGCAAAGCCAGGAAGACCAAAGCGGTGACTAAGCCGCTCATCTGCGTTGCAGATTATTATGAACATTATACGCAATACGCGTATATTTAGGAGATCACTATGGCTAAGATGTCCCTAGAAGAATTGCGCAAACTCCGCGGTGAAATGCAGGGTGAAATAAAAAGACGCGAAGCTGATGGTAAAAGCATTCAGATTATTGTCGGCATGGGAACCTGCGGTATAGCAGCCGGTGCAAAAGACACTCTTGATTCTTTTATTTCGGTACTTAAGGATAAAGGAATTGCAGACACTGCAATTATTAGACAGACAGGCTGTATGGGTATGTGCGCCAACGAACCAACAGTTGAAGTTATTGTACCCGATATGCCTAAAGTAATTTACGGCAATGTAACTGCAGAAGTAGCTAAAGAAGTTGTTGAAAAACATATTTTAGGCAAAACTCTGCTGGATAAACAAATTCTCGACCGTCCTTCGATCGATATTATCAATAAGTAGGAGACACACATGGCATTTACCCATTACATTCTTGTCTGCGGCGGAACAGGATGCGAATCCAGCGGTGCAGACGGAATTTTCAAAAATCTTATTGCAGAAGCTAAAGAAGCAGGTGTTTCAGATAAGGTTCAGATTGTTAAAACCGGATGCTTTGGTTTTTGTGAAAAAGGCCCTATCGTAAAAGTTCTTCCCGAAGATTCTTTTTATGTAGAAGTTAAACCTGAAGATGCAAAAGAAATAATTAGAGAACAAATTGTTAAAGGCCGTGAAGTTACACGCCTTCTATACAATAAAGAAAAGAAAAGTCTTGAAGATGTTGAGGAAATTCAGTTTTACCAAAAACAGCTCCGTATTGTATTACGCAACTGCGGTGTTATTAATCCGGAAGATATTACTGAGTACATTGCCCGCGACGGCTACCTTGCACTCGAAAAAGCTCTTTTTGACTTAAGTCCTGAACAGATTATTAATGAAGTAAAAAAATCAGGCCTGCGCGGAAGAGGCGGTGCGGGATTCCCCACCGGTCTTAAATGGGAAGCAGGATTTAAAGCAAAAGGCGACGTAAAATACGTTGTATGTAATGCTGATGAAGGCGATCCGGGCGCATACATGGACCGTTCAACTATCGAAGGCGATCCCCATTCTGTCATTGAAGCAATGACAATCTGCGGTAAAGTAATCGGGGCACATAAAGGTTTCGTATACATCCGCGCTGAGTATCCTTTAGCAATTGACCGCTTAAAGATAGCGATGGCTCAGGCTCAGGAGAATGGCCTTTTAGGTAAAAACATTCTTGGTTCTGGCTTTGATTTCGACATTGAAATTCGTCTGGGAGCCGGCGCATTCGTATGCGGTGAAGAAACAGCTCTCTTACGTTCAATCGAAGGCTCGCGTGGTATGCCGACCCCTAAACCTCCATTCCCTGCTCAATGCGGACTCTGGGGCAAACCTACCATTATCAACAATGTTGAAACATGGGCTAACATTCCTGTTATTCTTACAAAGGGTGCTGACTGGTTTACAAAGATTGGTACAGAAGACTCTAAGGGAACTAAGGTTTTTGCTCTTACCGGCAAGGTGGAAAACTCAGGTCTTGTTGAAGTTCCAATGGGGACAACACTCCGCGAAATAATTTTTGAAATCGGCGGCGGTATAAAGAACGGTAAAAAGTTCAAAGGCGTTCAGACAGGCGGTCCTTCCGGCGGTATTATTACCGAGGAACACCTCGACACCCCGATTGACTTCGGCGCTCTTACAAGACTCGGCTCAATGATGGGTTCGGGCGGTATGATCGTTATGGATGAAGATGACTGCGTTGTTGACGTATCAAAATTCTACATGGAATTCTGCGTTGATGAATCATGCGGTAAGTGTTCACCATGCCGTATTGGTACACGCCAGCTTTACACTCTTCTCGATAAAATTTCCCGCGGTAACGGCGAATTAGAAGATCTGCAAAAACTTAAAGATATTGGTTTTGCAATGCAGAAATCTTCATTATGCGCGCTAGGACAATCTGCTCCAAACCCGACACTTTCCACTATCAAGAAATTTGAGAAGGAATATATTGACCACATTGTTAACAAGAAATGCGCTGCCGGCAAGTGTAAAAAACTTATTACATTCGAAATTACCGACAAATGTATCGGCTGCGGTATGTGTGCAAAAAAATGTCCTGCAGAATGTATTACCGGTGAAAAGAAGGCTATTCATGTTATCGATCAAAGCAAGTGTATAAAGTGCGGTGAGTGCGAAAGAACTTGTAAATTTGGTGCGATTATTAAACACTAAGGAGACTATGAAATGGTAAACGTTAACATAAACGGTAAGGATGTTCAGGTCGAAGAAGGCACATCCATCCTTAACGCAGCAAAAAAGCTGAATATTAAAATACCCTCACTATGCTATGATCCGGATCTTCCGGCCTGGGCTTCCTGCGGTATTTGTATAGTGCGCCTTGCAGGTACACCAAAAATGCTTAGAGCATGCTGTACTGCAGTATCAGAGGGAATGAAGCTCATAACTCACGACCCTGAAATTAATAGAGCAAGAAAGACTGTTCTTGAATTAATTCTTTCCAATCACCCGGCAGATTGTCTCCAGTGCAATAGAAGCGGTCAGTGCGAACTACAGGATATGGCTGCCGATTTTGGTCTGCGCCAAAAACCACGCTTTAGAAAGATTCTTAAAGATCAGCCTGTTGATGATTCTTATGAAGTTATTGTGTTTGATCGCGATAAGTGTATTAACTGCGGACGCTGTGTTGAAGCATGTCAGGTTATGCAGAATGTTTGGGCGCTCGAATACTCAGGACGCGGTGACAAGACTGTAATTGGGCCTGTTGCAGGCGTAAATCTTTCTGAAAGCCCCTGTGTTAGATGCGGTCAATGTGCTGCGCACTGCCCTGTTGGAGCAATCACTACCCATAACCCTCTTGAGGAAATATTTGAAAAGCTTGCAGATCCGGAACTGGTTTCTGCTGTTCAAATTGCGCCTTCTGTACGCGCTGCCCTCGGTGAAGAATTCGGGCTTCCTGTCGGAGCTATAAGCACTGGTAAGATTTATACGGCTCTCCGCATGATTGGTTTTAAACATGTATTTGATACAAACTTCTCTGCAGACCTAACCATCATGGAAGAAGGAACAGAATTAGTAACACGCCTTACCAAGGGCGGCCCGATTCCTATGTTCACCAGCTGCTGCCCGGGATGGGTTGATTACGCAGAAAAAAATCTTCATGACTACCTCCCGAATCTTTCAACAGCAAAGAGCCCTCAACAGATGCAGGGTGCAATTACCAAAACATATTTCTCCGACATCGTCGGTGCAAAACCGGAAAAGATTTATTCAGTTTCTATAATGCCCTGTACAGCAAAAGCTTATGAAGCACGCAGAAACGATACAATGAAATCTTCCGGCGCACAGGATGTAGATAAGGTATTAACAACAAGAGAATTTGCAGCCCTTATCCGTCTTGCAGGGATTGACTTTGCAAACCTTGAAGAAACACAAGCAGACAGCCCCATCGGACCATACTCCGGAGCAGGAACAATCTTCGGCGCCACAGGCGGTGTTATGGAAGCTGCTGTTAGAACAGCATATAAGCTTGTTGTCGGTAAAGAACTTGGAAACCTTGATTACACTGCGGCACGCGGACTCGAAAACGTAAAGACTGCAGAAGTTGATCTTAATGGTACTAAGGTTCGCCTTTGCGTAATTCACCAGCTTTCAAGTGTTGAGCCTGTTATGGCAGAAATTAGAAAAGCCCGTGACGAAGGTAAAGAACCTCCATACCACTTCGTTGAAGTAATGGCATGCCGCGGCGGTTGTGTTGCCGGAGGCGGCCAGCCCTATGGTGTTACCGATGAAATCCGCAAACAGAGAGCTGCTGCACTGTATCAGGATGACAAGGACTGCGAAATTAGAACTTCTCACCAGAATCCTTTAATCACAAAAATTTACAAGGATTTCTTTGGTCAGCCGAACAGCGAAAAGGCACATCACTTACTGCACACACATTATGAAAAACGCGCCTTGTATAAGGACTAACTAGCACGGAAGCTTAGTATATCCGTGTAAAAAAAATAGGGGCTGACCGGTAAAAACAAAGACCGGCCGGCCTCTTTTTTGTTTTTATGATATACTCTCAAATG
>Ga0116148_1001567_pt1 | contig 24491 bp, 19 predicted proteins | sample AD_UKC055_MetaG_FD_89786 | JGI IMG/M metagenome (GOLD analysis project Ga0116148, IMG submission 89786) | Active sludge microbial communities of municipal wastewater-treating anaerobic digesters from USA - AD_UKC055_MetaG | ecosystem: Engineered > Bioreactor > Anaerobic > Digestate | place: USA... | reverse complement strand
GGCTTCGTCCTTGCGGCTTACCACTTCTTCGGCTTTGGCCTGGTCGAGATTCTGTTCTTTCATTACATGCTGAATTCGTTCATTGCGGTCAGCAACAATACGCACATGCAGTGTGTCTGAACGGTCTTTGAGGATCTGACTGCCGCCACGGCCGAGAATGACCACGTTCGACTTTTCGGAAATCTCTTTGATTACCTGGGTCAGAACTTCGTAATAGTCTTTTTCCTGAAAAGTGTTGCGCGGGTAGGTGCTGAAAATTTCGGCTGAATCCCAGTCGAGCGGGCCGATCCCGAATGGGTGAAAAACCATGCCGCCCTGAGCGATACTGGCAAGGGCTTCCTGAAAGAAAACGCCGATGCGGTTATAAGACTGCTGGTCGAAGTCTTCAAGTTGATCCTTGTTTTTGCCCATTTTCTGGGCGATCTCGTTGATGATCTGCTGGTCGTAGCAGACATAGCCGAGGGCTTCAGCTACCTTGAGAGCAATAAAAGTTCCAGATGCACCAATCTCACGCGAAATAGTTACGGCTGGCATCTGATCCTCCTTCTGTATTAGACCTTGAGCCTATTTTAAGCCATAAGCAACCACTGTTCAACAAGTTACAAAAAATAAATAAAAAAATGGTTAATCATTCTTATAAATTCGCCGATGAATCATTTGTAGAAAATTACAAGGAGGAAGGCAAATGGTTCACCCAGGGATGGTCGGAATTACAGAATTGATGATGGATGAGAATTTTCTGTGCTGGATGGAAGAACAGTCTGATGATCTGCTCGAAAACCACACAACCTACGAAATTTTTAATCTTTATCAGTCAGATGTAAAACACTGAGCAATTCAGACAAAACAGATCGGGAAACCCCGATTTTTCTTTTTTAGGTCTTTTCGATTTTTCGATTCAGGAACTTTTTAAAAGCCTCCCGGCTTTTTTCCTGACATTTTACTTCAGAACTGTTGTCGCAGGCACAGTTACCCCATTTGTCGGCAAACTCAAGATAGGCGCGCATTCTTTCAATCGTCTGGGCGCTCACTCGATGTTCGAGACGACAGGCTTCCTGCTGAGCAAAGTCTTCAGGAAAAGCCAGGATTTCACCAAGAAACTTGGCGAGAATACCGTGATACCGACTCAAAGCACTGATTGTCTTTTGCCCATCTTCTGTCAGAGTTACCGGGCGATATGCCTGGTAATTGATCAAACCTTTTTCTGACAGTCGCTGCAGAGCATTGGTTACTGAAGAACGTTTGCAGCCCATGCGCTCGGCAAGGTCAGAAGTGCGAACTGCTCCATGTTCCTGCTGCAGTTCGGCAATCTGTTCAAGATATGATTCAAGAGCCCCCGAAACACGTTCTTTCATGGTTTTACCCCTGACAGTCGCTGCTTTTTGACGGGCAACCGCTGCAGCCGGCACATGAATTGCACTGGCGCCCGATAAATGTGTTAAGAAGCGTGCGCAACAGATACCAGCCCGCAAAGATGCCGACAAGAACAATGGTCACTGCTTCGGCGGCGGTGCCGTTGCTGGCCTGCAGAGCCTCGCCGATTTTAAGAGCGGCAAAGCTGACGAGATAGGCTATCACAAAATATACCAGCAGCGAAAGTGCCGTAAACTTTGTCGAACCGCTTTCGCGCCAGACGACGCCGAGGGTGGCGATACAGGGTATGTAGAGCAGGGTAAACAGCATAAAAACGAAAGCCGAAAGTTTGTTCATGCCGGTTTTACTCATCCCTTTCCCAAGATCTTCATCGTAGGGAAGATACAGAACTGTCAGAGTCGATACTACGGATTCCTTGGCCAGGAAACCAGGAATCAGCGAAACGGTCTCGCGCCAGCTGAAGCCGAGCGGGGCCATGACCGGGTGCATCAGCTTGCCGATGCGTGCCATGTAGCGGCCTTCCATCTGTTCGATGTCACGTTTGTGGGTGAGGGCGGCAATCTGTTCAGTCGTTTCAGCAGTAACCGCCTGCGATTTGAGAGCAGCAAGCTCGGCTTCGTAATTGAAACTGAGCGGCACCTCACGCGGGAAAACCGACAGAACCCAGATCACGATTGCGCCGGCCAGGATCACGGTGCCGGCCTTTTCGACAAAGTGCATCGCCTTTTCGTAGAGCATGTGCCAGACACTGGCGGCGGTCGGCAGGCGGTAGGGCGGCATTTCAAGCAGAAACGGGCTGTTCTCGACGGTTTTGAAGAGAAAACTGGTCATGTGCCCAAGAAAGATCAATACCAGCAGATTGACGAAGAACAGTGAAAACATCCACATACTTGGGTTTTCCGGAAAAAAAGTGCCGCACAGCAATACCAGAACCGGCAGACGCGCAGCGCAGGTGACCAGCGGAATCAGCAGCATGGTGAGCAGACGCTGAAAACGGTTGTCGATGATGCGTGTCGCCAGCACTGCCGGCACGTTGCACCCCAGGCCCATGATCATCGGGATGAAGGCGCGGCCGTGCAGACCGATACTGTTCATCATGCGGTCCATGATGAAGGCGGCGCGCGACATGTAGCCCGAATCTTCGAGAATTGCTATCCAGAAGAAAAGAATGAGAATGTTCGGGATGAATACAAGAACACCGCCAACGCCACTGATGATGCCGTCGGCAAGCAGTTCCTGCAGCAGGCCTTCCTGCACGTTGGCTCTGACAAAATTGCCGGCCAGTTCAACGAGAGATTCCATCCAGCCCATCGGGATTTCGCCGAGCGAGAAGGTTGTCCAGAATACCCAGGCCATCATCAGGGCGAAGATCGGCAGCCCGAGAAAGCGGTGGGTGAGCACCGCATCGAGTTTTTCCTGCCATGGCGGGATGCTTTTGCCCGGGATCGTGGCGCAGGCAGCGATCAGTTTTTCGATGCGGCGGTATCGGTCAGAGGCAAGCTCACAGGCCAGGTCAATGACCTTGACCGGTTTTTCGCGGCCCTGACTGAGCTGAGTGGCCAGCTGTCGCCTGATTTCCTGGACCTTGATGTCAGATTCGAGAGGCTTGAGGCTGATCAGTTCGCGCAGTGCGTTGTAGCGTTGAACCGGGGTGGCAGAAGCCCATTTGAGACCCTGGCAGGCGAGCGCGTCTTCGGCGGCCTTTTTCCAGAGATCGGGCAGTGCGAGCATATTGTTGCAGCATTCTGGGGCAAGATACTCGGAGCGGCTCAGGTGCTCGATCATCGAGCTGACGCCTTCGCCTCTGCGTGCAACGGTCGGAAACGGTGTGGTGCCGGTGAAGGACGAGAACTTCTGCAGGTCGATGCTGCCACCGGCCCGGGTGAACGAGTCGAAACAGTTGAGGCTGACGACGGGGTTGACGCCGAGTTCGACCAGCTGGGTGGTCAGAAAAAGATTGCGCTCGAAATTGGCGATGTCGACGACGTTGATGATAATGCCGGTTGCAGCTTCGTCGAGAGTTTTTAAAACTATTTCCTCTTCGGGGGTGGCCGGGGTGAGCGAGTAGGTGCCGGGCAGATCGTTGATGATCAGGCGGCCGTTGGCGGTGTCGGTAATGCCTTCGATTTTCTGCACCGTGACGCCGGGCCAGTTGCCGACGCGGTGGCGCTCACCGGTGATGGCATTGAAAAGGCTGGTTTTGCCTGAGTTTGGGTTGCCGACGAGGTAGACGTTGCGACTGTTGGTGGTGATTTTATTTGCCATCTGGTTTTATCTCAACATCGATCAGTGCCGATTCTGTGCGGCGCAGGCCAACCTGGTAACCGCGGATTTCGTAAGTGGTCGGGTCGCCCATGGGTGCCCGTTTGATGGCTTTAATTGGCGTGCCGGGTACGAAACCCATATCGAGAAGGCGCTGGGCGGTGGGTGAAAGGGCGTCAATGTCGCGAATGGTGCCGGTGCTGCCTTCTGGCAGATCGGCGAGGCTGTATGTAGTTCTGACCATTTTAGCCGCCTTTGAGATGAAATTAGATATGTCTAACATTATTAGAATAGTCTAATTTTACTGAGAAGTCAACAAAAAAGGTCCTCCTAAAGAGAGGAGTTTGCTGATTTTGCCGCTGATGAGTGCTAACGCAGTGGGGGATATCTTGGCGTATGATCTGGTTAAGCGGCGGTGCGGGAGTATTCTCTCATTTTTTCTAACCAGCCGGCAAAATTTTGGCATTCCTGCGCTATCTTTTCGAGGCTGGTCTTACATTGAACAATCAGGCTGTTGCGAACTTTTGCATAACGGAGAATCAGTTTTTCAAGCCTCTTTTAGGGAGCAGTTTCAGCATAATTGCCGTGCTTCGGCGGGAATGATTCAACAGTTCCGGGGTTTACGGGGCAGAAATATCAGCGGTCGGATTTTGAGGCCGAAATGGCGCGTTCGCTGGCCCAGCCCTTGATGAATTTGATCTGTTCCGACATGGTGCGCGACAGCGGCACGGTGCCTCTGATGATGGTATAGAGGTCATCCTGGGCCATGGCGGTGCCGCGGTGAAAGGCTTCGATCATGGCGGCTTCGACGACATGCTCGATTTCGGCGCCGTTCCAGAATTCGGTGGCGACGCTTAGAAGCGGCAGGTCGAATTCTTCGATTTTGTTGCCGCGCCGGCTCAGGTGAACTTTGAAAATCTGCTCACGCTCGCTGTCGTTCGGCAGGTCGATGAAGAAAACCTGATCGAAACGACCCTTACGGATAATTTCGGCGGGCAGCAGGTCGATGCGGTTGGCGGTAGCGGCGACAAAGACGTCGGAGGATTTTTCCTGCATCCAGGTCAGAAAGGCCGAAAAAATGTGCGAACCGGTGCTGCCGTCTTTGGCGGTGTTACTACTGATGCCGCCTTCAATTTCGTCGATCCAGAGAATGGCGGGGGCGACCCCTTCGATATTCTTGATGGCACGGGCGAAGGTGCCTTCGGGCGTGCCGTAAATGCCAGAATAAACCTTGTTCATGTCGAGCCGGAAAAGCGGCAGCCCCCACAGGGCGCTGATCGCCTTGACCGACAGCGATTTACCGCAACCTGAAATACCCATCATCAGAAGCCCGCGCGGCGGGCGAATGCCGGCCTGGGCGGCTTCGGGGGTGAAGAGTTTGCGGCGCTTGAGCAGCCAGTCTTTGAGGTTTTCGAGACCGCCGACGTCGGCAAGCGATTCGCTGCCACGCACGTATTCGAGAACGCCGTCTTTGCGCGCCAGCTGTTCTTTTTCGTCGTGCAGCAGCGGAATGATATCGGCACCGATGGTCTTGCGGCCCCAGCAGATCTTGTTGAGAGCATACTTCATTTCGGCGCCGGTAAAGCCTTTGAGCGAAATTACCGCCTGATTTATCTGCTCAGGAGTCAGCTCGACCTGGGCGCCGCGGCGGGCAGCGGCCTGCAGATGCTCGTCGATGATCGCGGCGATTTCGCCGGCTTCGGGAAGCTGGTAGCTGATCAGCAGAATATCCTTGCGCAGGTCGACCGGTATGATGAAGTCTGAGCCGGTCAGCAGCAGAAATCGGTTCTGGCCACGAAAGGAATAGTGAATATTCTTGATGCGCCGTCTGATTTCGCTGTCGGCAAAGAGGCCGGTGACATCTTTAAAAACAAAAAAACCGGGTTTGTCAGTGGCCTGAATTTTGTCGAGCGCTTCCAGGGCGCTCAGCTTTTCTGAGGTGCGGCTGGCGGCATCGAACAGGCCGGTCTGGAAGTCCCAGGTCTGAAAAACACCACGCCCCTGAAAAGCGCTGTTGAAAAAATTGCTCAGCGTCGAGAGGGTAGCGTCTTCTTCCCAGGTTTCGATGGCAATGACCGGGTAGCCGCCGGCGAGCGCGTCACGCAATGCCTTGAGGGCATTCTGACGCGCAGGAACAGGAGATGTCATGGATTAACCGAGTTGACCAGCTGTTCGATAGTCGAATTGAAAATCGTGCTTTCGCTTTCCTGCAGACTGTTCCAGAATTCTTTGTAGAGCTGGATTTCGAACAGGTCGCAATGACCGACGGCATTACTGGCAAAGTGCTTGTCTAAATTAGTATTGTGAGTAATGCTGGCGGATTCGCACAGGCAGAGGTCGAGTTCATCCATATTTTGCCACATCCTTTAAGAAGTAACGGTCTTAATCAGATTATAAACCAAATTCGTTTTTCATCAAGAGAAATTGCAAAAAATGCAGTTTTGCAACCGGGCAATTCTCGATTATATTCTTTCTCAGGAGAACGAATATGCGAAAAAACCGCCTGAACCATGCAGCCCGTAAAATCATTCAGTCAATCAGCGAAGAGGCAAAAGAAGTTCAACATTTCGACAGCAGCCCCCTTCCTGATAAAGAGATACTATACCGTGTTATCAGCGATATTTTTACCTTGCTGTTTCCGGGTTATTTTGGCCACTCAGAAATGTCGTTCGACTCGATCGAAATGCGCATCGGCTACCGCGTCGCCCGTGTCTATGAAGAGCTCAAACCGCAGGTGCACCGCGAACTGATTCATGGCTGTCAGAAAGCCAGCACTTCCTGCGGGCAGTGCGAAAGGGCCGCCGAACAGCTGGTTTTCGAATTTCTTGAATACGTTCCGCAATTGCGCGAAATGCTGAACCTCGACGTTAAGGCCGCTTTCAAGAACGACCCGGCTGCCGTCGACTTCGACGAGATCATTTTCAGTTACCCCGGCCTCGAAGCTGTTGCCGTTCACCGGGTGGCACACTTCTTCTACATGCATGGCCTGCGACTGATTCCGCGTATCATGTCTGAATGGGCGCATTCACGCACCGGCGTCGATATTCACCCCGGCGCCACCATCGGCAAAAGCTTCTTCATCGATCATGGCACTGGTGTGGTAATCGGCGAGACCACAATAATCGGCGATGACGTCACTCTTTATCAGGGCGTTACCCTCGGAGCCCTCAATTTTCCACGTGACAAGCAGGGCAAGGTCATTCGCAATGCCCGCCGCCACCCGACTATCTGCGACGGCGTCGTTATCTATGCCGGCGCCACCATTCTTGGCGGCGAAACGGTTATCGGCAGAAATTCGGTGGTTGGTGGCAATGTCTGGTTGACCGAATCGGTGCCGGCTGACACCAGAGTCGTGATCGACAACACCGGGCTGAAGATCAGCAGCCGAAAACCCGCAGCATCTGGCCAGGCTCAGGAAAAATAAAAGCGCTTTGCGTTTTTCAGGTTTGCTATAAACAAAACCATGAAGTCTCCCGATTAGATAGCCAAATTAAGGCTGACTGGACGGGAAATTTATGAAATCTGCAGACCACTTCTGGAAAAGGGCCAGCCGGCCCGGTATGCTGGCACTGTGCGTGCTGTCGGCCGTGTTTGCTGTCGGTTGCCGGCAGAACCCATCTGAAGAACCTAAATACTATGCCAGGGAACTCGAACAGATGCGCCGCGAAGAAATGCGCGCTGCCGCTGCGAAGTCTGAACAGACTCTGAAAGATGGCTATCCATGGCGCGGAAAAACCAAAAATGACCCCTGTCTGCCATGCCGTATCAAAACCAGCGAAAAAGAAATCACGACTGAGATAAAATATCTGCACGAAACAATTCACGGCAGGAAGAAAACCCGCCTGAAATTCAGAGACTGAAATGTTAAAAAATCGCGAAAAACGCGCGTTCTGGCTGTTTATCATCTGGGTTGCGGCATTGCCCCTGATGTTTCAGTCAGACCTGTCGGCTCAGAATGATGAAGATCTTATCATCGACAATGAAGTTGTCGAAGAGCCGGCCAATGCATCTGAGCCCGCTTCAGGCCCGGTCGACCCTGCCGTGGGTGAGGCTTCTCAGACAGAACCATTGCCCGACGCAGCCGGGGGAGGGGGAGCCCCGGCCGAAGGCGGTGAACCTGCAGCTGATGGTGGCGGAGAAGTTGTCGTCGATAACGGTGGTGCTGGTGCGGATGGCGGCGAAGAGCCCGCTGAAGGCGAAAATCCTGCCGACATGCCGGCTCTCAGCGCCGACCCGAATGTGCTTCTCGGCAAAGTTAACGGCCTTTCAAAAGCCGGCAAGCATAAAGAAGTCGTTGCTGAACTGCAGGAATTCGAAGATGCGGTGGTCGAGTCGAATGAACTGCTTGCCATTTACGTCGAAGCGTTGATCAAAATCGATAAACCTGACTGGAACACGGTAAATCGCGTTGCCAGAGTTCTTGGTTCAAAAGATAACAGCAGTTCGCTTGCCAACTACGCTCAGGGCCTTTACTGGCAGAATGCCAAAAAGCCTGATAACAGCAAGGCAGCCATGTATTTTGGCAAGGCAAAAGCCGCTAAAAAGCCATACCCCGGCGCATCGACCGCATATTACATTGCCCTCGTAAAAAGTTACTGGATCATTCTTCTCGGCGTCGTTGCCCTGCCCGTGATCGTGGTCGTGCAGAAAAAAAAGAAGCAGAAAGCTGCTCTGGCGGCATTGGCTGAAACGCCTGCAGCTGAAGGTTCAGAAACTGCTAATCCTGGTGACGATCCGGCTGCAAAACTGCAGGAATTACTGCAGACTCCTGACTCTGCAACAAAGCCGGCAGACGCAGGTCCTGCTGTCCCGGCAGCGTCAGAAAGCAAGGCTGCTGCCGCTGAAAAACCGGCAAAGCCAGACCCGAAAACCGAGGGCGCGGCGGGTGCTCCGCAGGCTGCTAACGGCACTGCCGCAGCTAAAGAGGCCGGCAGTGCGCCAACCACCAGAAAAGTGGTCAAGGTGGTTCGCAAGGTTAAGGCAGCCAAGCCCAAAGATGCCGACGAAGTGGTTGAAGAAGTCATCGAAGAAGAACCGCCTGCAAAACCTTTTGTGCCTTACAGACCCGGTCAGTCTTCTGCTCAGACTCCTTCGGCAGGTGCTCCGGTCAGCGCTCCGCCCACAGCTGATTACGGTACCATCACTGCCAAAAGACAGGCCGAAATAGAAAAGATCAGAGAGATGACCAGGCCCGAACGCCGCCCTTCAGTTCAGGCCGACGCGGAACTTGACGCTCTCTGGAGCAATCTCAGCCGCAAGGCTCTGGCTGGCCGCATCGGTCCGCATGCCCGGCGCCAGGATGCAATCAGCGCTGCCCGCAGCAGTTCGCCTTCTTCTATGTCTGTTTTGGGGCAGAAAGAAAGCGACATAGATTTCAACACCTCAGATTTAACCATTGACCTTTCTGACGAAGCTTTGCGCGAAGACCTGATCGGCAAGCTCAAGATGCTCTGTATTTCAGATGGCGAGCTCAGAGAGCTTTTTACAATGAAGAATGCTGCCCATATTCCGCATCTGATTGAATACATTCTCACTAAGCCGGAGCCTCTCAGACTTGCTTTTGTCGCCAGAGAAATTGGTCATTATGGTGATGCGGCGGTAATCGACACACTTGCGAGTCTGCTTTATCACCAGGACGAGAGGGTAGCTCTGGCTGCAATTCAGGGCCTGGAAAATTCGAAAAAGCCGGCCGCAGTTCTTCATCTGTGCCCGTTTTTGCGTTCAGAAATTCCGTTGCTGGCACAGGCGGCCCGCACCGCCCTGTCTAATTTCGGGGCGGTCAAAATTCTGCAGGCCTTCAAAAATCTGCCCGACCATTCTGATGAAAAGATCAGAGAAGCCGGGGTTTTCGTGCTTTCACGCATGAAAGGCAATGCGGTCGAAGAGCTGTTGAAGAAAATGCTGCATGACGATTCGCTCGAAGTCAGAACCAGAGTAATTCTGGCAATGTCTTATCAGAAAAACCCGGTTTATATAGATGCTCTGCGTGAATTTTTCAGAATTGCCGCCGAATCTGACAAGGCAATGGCACGCAAGGCAATCGTTTACCTGCAGGGGTTCGTCGAACGGCAGAAGTAATCAGATACGGTTCTGAATACACATTACCGTAATGTCGTCACGCCATGGCACCTGCATCGATACCTGATTCAACCGCTTGAGTATCTCTTCTGACGGGTTGCGCGGGTCAGCCTTCAGGCTCTGCTGCACGATCTCAAGGAAAGCTTCATGCCCAAGTTTTTCACCCTGCTGATCGAGCAGATTTACCGCTCCATCGGAGTAAAGAATTACGGTTCTGCCCTCCAGGCTTACCTGGTGTTTGCGAAATTTTGTTTCGAGGCTTATACCGAGCGGGGTTGATGGCAGGCTGACAAACATCTTTTCGCCGGTTTTGTCGGCAATGCTGATCGGGTATGACTGCCCGGCATTGGCGCAGATCATCTGATCGTTGGTCGGATCGATAATGCCGATCATGCAGGTCGTCATGTGCCCTTTCTGATAATATGGCAGAAAGATCTGATTCAGCTTTTCGAGAATAAGTTCAGGGCTGAACGGAAAGCTTGGGCAGAGCAGAGTGAACGAGGTTTTCAGCATCGCGGTCAGGTAGGCGGCCGAAATGTCGTTGCCCGATACTTCAGCAAGAATCAGTGCATAAGTGCCCTGTTTGAGCGGAATATAATCGAAGAAATCGCTGAGAATGATGCGTGAATTCGAATTTGCAGTCGAAATGAGGTAGCTGCCGCACCTGAATTCGAGCTCAGGATACAGCTGCCTGCGGATTTTTTCAGAGATGGTGAGGTTTTTGAGAATCTCGGCCGATTCGTTGAAGGCGCGGGCAAGTATGCCAAACTCATTTTCTGACCTGACCGGAATGCGATGCTGATAATTGCGTGCTGCCAGAGCCTTGACGCCGAGCATGATATCGCTGATCGGCAGAATCAGCAGGCGGGTCAGCAGACGGGCGAGGGCGAGGCCCATGACCAGAATGACCGTAAAAATAATGATGACGATACTGACCCTCTTGCGGAAAAGCGCCTCGATCTCGTCGACCGGCGAGACCCGCAACAGCAGATAATGCTTGAGATACGAGCCGCGCAGAACGCTGACATAGCTGTCGCGGCCGTCGATCTTCATTCTCTGGGTAAAAGTTTTGAAATCGCTGTTGCTGCGGCGGATAATCGACTCGAAGTTTTTGAATTCCAGCACCGACGGGAAGTTGGCGGCATACTGGTGGGTAGAAACGGCCCTGATATCTTCTTCGGGAAAAACCCGGTTCATGATTTCGCTGCGCGAGCGCAGGTCGCCAAACAGCTTTTCAAAATACTGGCGCTCAAAATTAACCAGATCGACGAGCATGGCGCAGGCATACCAGGCTTCACCGGCCGGGCCGGGCAGCACGTCGAGATAGCCAAGAAAAATTTCGTCGAGTCCCTGAATGTTGGTGAACCGGCCGATATTGGTGCGGGCCGACTGAAAAAGCGTCTGGGTATTCGACTCGATGATGGCATCAACCACCAGATTCGAACTGGTGCGCTTCATTTCGGTAACGATGCCCTGCGAGCGGTTGTAGAATTCCATTGCTGAAATGGCGGTGGTGCCGAGCAGTTTGATGAAGCCGTTATGCCCTTCGCCCTTTTCGGGTTCAAGCGGTTGCCCGTCAGGCCCGCCACCGTCAAACAATGCCTTGATGTGGCGCGAGGTGATGCCTGCATGGCGCAGTTTCCAGCTTTCGAGAATTTTCTGCTGCTCGGCCCGGGTCTTGTTGTAATGCCTTCTGACCTCTGCGGTCATCAGATCGGTCGAATAAAGAATCTGCGAGTCTGAGGCAACGATATGAATGCTGTCGGCGGTAAATTCTTTGTAGTGCCCTTCAAGAAGCTTTTTCAGACTGCCTGGTTCGGTTACCGCCTGCTGCAGTTCACGTGAAAAGCCCCTGAATTCAAGCAGCTTTGAAGTGACGAAACGTGTAAACCCTGCATCGATTTCGGACAGACGGCGGTAATTGTTATGCTTTTCTTCGAGCACCATCGAATGCCGCATTTCTCTGAGATACTGAAACGCAAGAAAGCCGGCAGCCATCAGCGGCAGAGCGTAAGAAAGGGCAAACAGCCCGGTAAGTCGCTGTCTGACGTTGTGCTGATACCTGATCTGCAGCACCATGATACGGTAACTGAGGCGCAGAAACATTATGCTGACAATGACGAAGAGAACGAAGATGGCAAGCATCAGCATAACCGGTTGTGCCGGGCATTCATAGGCGCCAACCAGAAGTGTGTATTCATCATAACGCTTGATGCCGATTATTCGCCCGTGCAGCGCAAAAGTGCTCGTCGGATACTGCTCATAGTGTGCGACCAGGTTTTGCGCGTCAAAATCGGCAATCGCTGCTGGCAGCGAGGTGGCATCTCTGCTGATGAAGCCAAAGTGAGCAGCATCGACTTCGCTGACGGTTGTCTTTAGAATGTCAGCCACTTTGAGATGTTTGTAATGCACAAAAATCAGAATGCCGGCAACAAAGCGGTTTTTGATCGAGCGGTCATAATCAAAATAGCAGAGAGAGAATCTGTCAGGGTTGCCGAGCTCGATAACCTTGTCGCGCTGGTCTCGGATGCGGCCAAGCATCAGGTCTGGTGCAGGAAAAAGCCGGCCGACGCGGCTGAGCTGTTCGGGCGATATCTGCCCCGTTTCATGTTCCGAGTTGGCCAGGGTGAAGAACAGTTCGTGTTCTGGTCGTGCCCCACGGATCGGAAAGACATTGCCTTCACCATTGAACAGGTAGATATCGATCATGCCAGGCTGCCACTGGCGGTCAAAACCGGCAATGATTTTTTCGAGACTGTCATTGTTCGACGGCAGACCCTTGAGCTGCTTGAAAAGGCTACTGAATCTCGGGTGGAAAAACCTTGCCGGCAGGCTGTCATAAATGTAATTATCAAGGCCGCGCTCTATTTCTTCAGCGATCAGGCTGCTGCTGCGACTGAGGCGGTCAGAAACGAACAGCTGCAGACCGGTCCAGAAAATCGCTGAGGGCACACCCCAGGTCAGCAAAACTATCAGCAGCCAGCGCAGTGGTCGGTTGCCGCTTAACCTGCCGATTGCAGCCCGGAAAAAAGTCGCTGTCGATGACTTCTTCATGACTTCTGTTCCTCCGGTTTATGATGCTGCAGAATCAGCAGACTGGCTGATTCGGTAAACCCGCTGGCACAGGCACTTTCGATCTGTTGCTGCATGAATTCGCGCAGAGTTGGGTCTGCCTGACTTCTTGCCAGCATTTCCGGTAAAATCTGCGGCAGCCGGCTGTTACAAAGGTCTGAGAAAACCGGTGAAACGATCAGAGCGATGCGACCTGGCAGAAACTCGGTTTCGCGGGTTCCCTCGGCGTGAAATTCGCTTGTGCCCGGTTCAGTAGCAGAAAATTGAATCTTTTCGATGCTGCCGGTGGCTGAATCAATAAGAACAATTCTGATGGCGCCGCAGCCTGAATAAAGAATGCGGTTCTCGGCATGATTGACGATAACAGCCGCCAGATCACCACCAAGGCGTCGGCGCAGATTGATTCTGAAATATTCCTCAAGATCTTTTATGCAGTGATAGGTTGAGTGAACGTTGAGTTCTTCGGTGATCAGTCTGACCGCCATGCGTGCCATAGAAAGGGTAAGCGAAGCCTCGATTCCCGAAAGATCAGTACGCATCAAAAAGGCAAAAGAAAGGTTCTCGTCAATGCGTGAAAAGTGGTAAATCTCACGTTCTTCGCGGGAATTGGCGATTTGAAAACCGTCTAGAGTTATCGCACCATGCCTGAGCGGTTCGGGAGGCAGCAGGTGCCGTTTGACCGAACGCCCTTCATTGAATTCACGTACTTTTAGAATCAGGTCGGTCAGGCCGGTCGAAATGCTTTCGAGCTCATTTGCTTCTGAGAATACCACCGTTTCGACCGTTTCGTTGCGGCGGTTCTGCAGGGCTGTCGCATTTGCTGCCAGCATTGAAACCGGCGTAATCAGAGATCTGACCAGAACCAGACTGAGAACCATAATGAAGAGCAGTGACATGACGGTCGCGGCGATAAAGATATTCGACAGTTTCTGCGCTTCTGCTCTGATTCTTTCAAAGGGCATGATCAGAAAAAGATTGTAATTCTTCAGATTATGGCCGGCAATGGCGGCAACAAGAACTTCGCGGTCGTCGATACGGCCATGTCGAAAACTCGAAACCTGCGTCTGATTAACCAGATCGTGAAGTTTCCAGAGTGGCAGTTCTGATGTGTATGAAAACCGCGGGTAATACGCGCCCTTTTCACTGTGTCTTTTGGGGAATGCAGCGAGCTCGAAGCCGGCACTGCGAGAAATATTCTGCCCCGCCAGGCTCAGGTATTTAATCTGCATTTTTCTCGGTTCATGCACGATGAACAGGCAGCCGGAAGCAGTATCGCCCTCATTTATGGTCAGATCCATAAAAGTCAGCGTTTCGTCACCATCAAAGGTAATGTTCTGCAGGGTCGAGCGGTTGCCAAGCAGACCTTCAACCGGCCGACTCGACAGGCTGCGCATGCCGACCGGGTCACTTTCTGAGTAGGTGGTTCCGGGCATTCTTGAAGAGTTGAAGGTGCGCACCACCTGCCCGGCCATGCCGCCGATCAGGTTGGCGTATTTGCTTTCGATAGAGTCGGCAGAACCTGCGTTGACGGTGGCGGGAGCCTTGAAGAGAAAATTGCCGAACTGGTCGGTAAAACCGGCAAAGGCAAGATTCTCTTCTTTCTGGGCGAGTGCCAGTGGTGCGAGAATTTTTTCAGGCTCGCCACCCTGCGAAAGCTGCGAAATCAGGTGCCGATACTGGTGCAGCAGGTCTCCGTAAGAGGCGCTGAAATTGCGGTCGATTTTTTCGAGAATTTCAACAGCCCGCTGTTTATTGTCGGCGACCAGAGAATTCTGTTTTTCGTATTTGTAGGCCATTGAAGCGGTCAGCAGAATCGCGACCCCGGTCAGGGCCGTAAAACCGAAAATCATCAGAAACTGCAGACTGGCCGACAGGTCGAAACGAACTCTGAATGCTGTTTTCCAGGTCAGAAAGAGAATGATGACCGGCAAAACCGTGCGCAGAAGATTGAAAAAAGTTTCGAGAAGCGGTGGTGGCGCCGGCAACTGCCTTGAGCAGACCAGACGTATACCTTCCGGGGTGTCATTGATTGCAAAAAGCTCATTCGCCAGTTTGAAGCCAGACTTAAGACCTTCGGCAGCGAGCAGTCGCAATCCTACTTCCTGCAGGCGCTTGCCGCCAGAACAGTTGTTTTTCAGCATGTCGTTCAGGTCGATCCAGGCAAAAATAAAGGTTTTACCGGCGAGCTTCTGAATTTTTTCAATGGCTTCTTCGGCCAGCTGATAACGACTGATGCTCTCGGGGTGCAGCCAGGCGAGAAGGTAGCCTTCTTCACCCCCTGGAAGTCTGGTTTCAAACCAGGCACCGTATTTGCGCAGACCAATTCCCTGAAAATTCACCAGAGTCTCGGGGTTGCGAGCCAGATTGCCAACGGTTGAATAATTGCCTGAGAACGAGGTGGCGATACTCTGATCACGCCTGTTGAGAGAAGCTCCGGGGTTGCGCCTGAGTTCGAGCAGAATGCGCAGGTAGTCTTCAGAAATCTTTTCTTGGTTATAGGCTCTCCAGATGGCCAGTTCAGGCGATTTCCTCCGGCGTCAAAGAGAAACAGCTCAAGAATTTCCGGGCGGGCAATTCGGCTGACATCAGCGGTTTCTGAAGCCCATCTGAACGAATCATTCAGTCGGCGCAGCGTTTCCTGAAAATAGGTTTCCGGGTTGGCGAGCCGTGCCATGTGGGCAGTCATTTCTGCCATTTCATCGAGGCTCTGCTGCTGCTGTTCGCGCTCAAGATTTGCCTGAATGGTTTCACACGACAGCCAGGCAGTTACAACCGGCAGAACGAGCAGAAAGAAAAAGAAGACAAAACTGCCCAGAGGCTCACGCCAGGCTTTGAAAAAACCGCTCCTTCTCCCCTTGCTCTGATCCATGTAATCAGTTTAAATCAGATGCATGCTTCTTTCAACTTTTGTCTGCAATATTACGTCGGTAGTTCGATAAATCGGGCAGAACAACGTTTGCCTGTTCTGAGCTAAAAGAACAGCTGCCGGGAAAATCCCGGCAGCTGCATTGATAAAAGCTTTTATTATCTTGATTTCGCCTGCTCAACCTGACGTTTGGCTGCGTTCAGAGTGCTGATTGCCTTGTTTACTTCGTCCTGAGAAGCATCGCCCCTCTGTGAAATCTCAACATAGGCCTGATAGGCCTTCTGGTAATTGGCCATGGCCCGTTCCAGACTTACTGCAGCCGAACCTGAAGTGTTGCCGGTCGAGGGAGCCGCCGATGTGGTAGTCTGGCGTGCCGTGGTGCCGCTGGCAGATACAGTTGTTGAACCAGAGCTGCCTGAAGCCGACGGGGTTTTATTATACTTTTCGTTGTATGACTTGTTGATCGCTACATATTCTTCCTGGACTTTGAGAAGTTCGTCAAAACGTTTGCCGATCCGCTGCGTTCCAACTTCTGCAAGCTCGCCAAGCGATTCGATCGATTTGCCTGAATTTTGAATCTTGTTTACAGTGCCGGCGACGTTGAGAATCGCACCGAGGTCGCCACCGAGAATGCCTTCAATTTCTTTCTGAATGCCGAGGAGCTCCTGTATTGAGTCGCGGGCGGCGAAATAATAGGCAGAGGCCTCAAAGGCAATCTGAGCACACTTGAGCGGATACTGGGCTTCGACCTTGCCGAGTTTGTATTCATCCTGCAGGCGACCCCACCTGAAAAGGTTGAGTGGATCTGATTTTACAGAATCAAAAACCCGGCTCCAGCCATTGGCGCCGGCCAGCTTGTTCAAACGGCCGTCTGAGAATGACTTTACGAGAATCTTGTTCTTGTTTGTCTGAATGGTGTCGGTCTGGTCAGCGAGCTGCGAAAAATACTTCATGCTCGGCTGGGCATTTTTATACATCGCCTCAGCCTTGGGCGCAAGATTTTTAAATTCGCTGACAACCAGCGAGATAGACTTTGCGATATCGAGCAGCTGCGGGAAACTGGCTTTGCTGCTCTTGTTGCTGATGGCCCGGTAAGCCCTGATCAGGCCACTGGCGCCTTCAGAAAAACGCTGAATCGACTTGCGCTCACGGTAGAGGGTTTTTACCTCACTGCCGATAATGCGTGAATGTTTGTTTATCTCTGACTTCTGATTATACCAGAGTTTAATGTCGTCGAAAAAGCCGGCATCTGCCTGAATGGCGGGCATGATGAAGGCCAGGACCAGAATGATCAGCATGGCTTTCAAATTACTTCTGATAATCATCATCACCCTCCTGAAGCTCACATCGTTGAATCGTACACTCAAGCATAAGAATCAAGGGCAAATGTGTCAATCAGTCAGCTTAAAAAAACTTTACAAAATAAAAACTAACATTGTTTACCAATGGTATCTTCTGATAGAATGACAAAAAATAACCGATATTTTTATACACAGTCGTAAACGGGAAAGAATCATTGGTAGAGCCAGTCTCCGCTGCATATCTGGTGATTGACAGGGTTGGTAAGGTCGTATCTGAATCATCTTCAGCCGCTGAAGTGCTGAGGTGCGTTGCAGATGGTCCGCTTACCGGCCGGTCGCTTTTCGATTTTTTCGTGCGCCTGCCCGCATCGGTAAGTAACTATGAGGCGCCCGACAGTTATCTCGAATTTGAAGCCGAGCTCAAATCTGACGGGTCAGATTGTTTTCTGAATGTCGGTATTTTTCCCTCCGAGCACCATAATGGCGAGGAGCCCGTCAATCTGGTATTCATCCGCGACGTCACCGCTCAACGGATGATGGAAAACGAACTCAGCCAGGCTTCTCGCCACTACTGGACCCTCTTCGACGCCTCTTCCGATGCCATTTTCCTTGAAACGGCCGATGGCTCGATCTTTGACTGCAACAAGGCCTGCGAGAAAATGTATGGCTACAGCCAGTCAGAACTGCTGAAAATGAATGCCCGCGATCTCGTTCCGGGCAGTGCCATCGAGTTAATAGAAAACTGTAAGCCTGAACTTGAAAGTGCCAGAGCGAGCGGGCGCAGCATTCAGCTCGAAGCCGCCGGTCGCCGCAAGGATGGCAGCGTTTTTCCGAGCGAAGTGATCATCAATTTCATAAAAATCAACGGTCATGAATGCTACGCTGTCGCTGTGCGCGACATCACTATCCGTCGCGAGCTCGAAAACAGCCGGGTACGCTACGAAACCCAGGTGATGCAGCTACAGAAGCTCGATCACCTCGGTCAGATGGCCAGCGGCCTTGCCAACGATTTCAACAACCTGTTGACCGGTATTATGGGCTATTCAGATCTGATGATGCGCGAATTGCCCTCTGACAGTGGCTGCCGCGAAAAGGCCCGACGCATTGTCGATGCGGCCCGCAAAGCCAGCGAAATCATTCAGCAGCTGATGGCCTATTCCGGTCGCATGCCGACACTTTATCAGAAGGCCGGCATCAAGAATATTCTGCGCGAACTGCACCCGGCAATGCTGCAGCTGACCGGCAGTGACGTCGATCTTCAGATTGCCGTCGACGAGAATCTGCCCGAAATCCACATCGATCCGCCCATGCTGAAACAGGCCATTCTCAATGTGGTTAAGAATTCAGTTGAGTCGGCAGTTGGCGAACGTAAATGCTCGATCTGCATCACTGCTTTTCCGGGGCTGGCGACCTATTATGGTAATGAACCGGGTTATTTCGGCCCGCCAATCAAGTCTGGCAGCTATATAGCCATTAAAATCACTGATAACGGCAGTGGCATCGACCCGGAAAATCTCAACCGCATTTTTGACCCGTTCTTCACAACCCGCTATGCTGGCCGCGGACTTGGCCTGTCGGCGGTAATCGGCATGCTTCGCAGCCATCGCGGTGCAGTAATGGTCACCAGCCAGCTCGGCCACGGGACCGATTTTGCCATTCTTCTGCCTGTCGATTCTGCCGGCAGCTTCGTTGATGCGGCTCAGAGCCGTCCGGTCGAAGAAAATTTCCCCAGTGGCTGCGCTCTGGTAATCGATGATGACGAAAACGTCAGAGAGATTCTTGCCGACAACATCCGCATGATGGGCTATGAAGTAATTCTCGCTGAAAACGGCAAAGACGGCCTGAATCTGTTTAAAAACCTGCAGCGTAAACTGACGATAGTGCTCACCGACCTGCTGATGCCTGGTATGAGCGGCCTCGATCTGATCAAGGAAATCCGCTGGATGAACCCTGAAATTCCAGTTATCGTCTGCACCGGCATCGGCAATGATGAAAAACGACCGGAACTGGAAAAACTCGGCGTATCTGCGATTCTCGAAAAGCCTTTCTCCAGCCGCGACCTAGAAAAACACCTGACACGCATACAGCTGAAGGCGCGCAATCGCAACAACCAGAGCTGATTTAATAATTTACCCGTAAAAAAATGGCACCCGAAGGTGCCATTTTTTTTATCGCAGCGATTTATTATTTGTCGAATTCGAAGGCAACGATGCGGCTGATGCATGATTCAAGCTCGATGGCACGCCACGGAAACAGGCCGATCCAGGTGCGTTTGTTGTTCAGTTTGTCGATGTCGCCGCCGATGTTTTCGGCATGCACGATACCCATCGGGAACATCTTCAGGTGCATAACCTGATAGTATTCTTCCTGTGGGTAGTATTCATCCCAGGCTTTACCATGGGTTTCTTTGAGCTTGGCTTCGGCTTTGGCGAAAAGCTTCGGGTGCCAGTCACGCAGAATGGTGTTCATCGGGTGGTCGGCTGAACCGCAGTCAACGCCGATCCATTTGAATTTCATTTCCTGTGCCCATTTGTGAAATTCAGCATCGGGGCCCGGGTGCTTGACCATATAGCGCACTTCGTCGGCCTGGGGCTGATCCCAGCCGTATTTGTGGTAGCCGGTGTTGATGATGAGAATGTCACCTTTGCGGATATCGGCTTTTTTCATCAGCATTTCGGGTGAATACAGCGAGAAATCGCTGACTTCATCTGAAATGTCGACGACCACGCCGTCGCCACACCATTCTTCGAGCGGCACTTCGCCGATGGTTCTGCCGTTGGCGCAGAAGTGAATTTCGCCATCAATATGGGTGCCGACGTGGTTGCTGGTCTTGATGATCTGACCGTTGGCACCCTGGCCCATGTGGGCGCCGGCGATGCGCTTGAAATACTGAACCTGCAGGGGCATATAGCTCGGCCAGGGCGGAGTGTGGATACTCAGTCTCTGGGTAAGGTCATACATTTTTACTTTTGTCATCAATTGACTCCTTTAATTGTTCGTATGGTTAAATGATACTAATTTTGGCAATATTTTTCAACATATGCTTCGAGGGCGTCTTCGAAGCACTTCATCGGCGGGTTGACCAGCCCGGCACCGACCTGGCCGACGCCGGCATCTTTGTGGGCGATACCGGTGTTGATCTGCGGCAAAATGTTCTTTTCACAGACTTTAAGCAGGTTAATACCGGTCGGTGAACCACGGAAATCCATCGCCGGAATCTGGAACGACTGCGATTCACCATCGGTGATCTCATACATTTTACGGGTGAAGTTCATTGCATCGCTGACCGTGCCGCCGACAAATTTAACGATTGCCGGAGCTGCTGCCATCGAAAAGCCGCCAAGTCCGCATGTTTCGGTAATGGCGCTGTCACCGATATCGGGGTTGCAGTCTTTTTCTTCAAAGCCTGGGAACAGAAGGCCCTGCACGATCTGGGCCGGGCCGGTGAACCAGCGGTCTTTCAACCCGGCAACCCTGATGCCGAATTCGGTGCCATTGCGGCACATGGTGGTGACGATCGTCGAACCTTCGATCCATTCAGCCGCCTGCAGCATTACTTTAGCGGCCGGCATGCTGAGATTGAGGAAAAAATGGTCGTTGGAATGCATGAATTCAAGCACGCGCGCCTTTTCTTCCTGGCTGAACGAGGTTTTGGTAATGGCCGCGGCCAGCTCGCGAATCAGCATCGAAGTGGCGGCCTTGTTGCGGTTATGCACTTCATCGCCCATCTGCAGCGCCTGCGCGATCATGTTTTTCAGATTTATCTCGGCCGCGAGCGGGATCGCAGCTTTGAGAACCGGTGCCAGCGTCTTTTCCATCCATTTCAGGCGGGTAATGACTTCGTCAGAAAAGGCGCCATAGCGCAGAACCTTGCCGAGGCCCTCATTGAGGGTGCAGAAGGTTTTGCGGCCGTTGGTCTTGTTCTCGACGATCCAGACCGGCATGCTGGCGGTGGCAACGCCGGCCATCGGCCCGACGCCGTCATGTTCGTGCCAGGGCGAATATTCAATCTGGCTGCTGGCTGCGAGTTTTTCGGCTTCTGCCGGGTTGGCGGCGAGGCCTTCATAGATCAGACCGCCGATTACGGCGCCTTTGAGCGGGCCAGACATTTTTGCCCAGGTGATCGGGGGCCCGGCATGCAGAATCAGATTCTTTTTCATACCCGGAACCACATTAATGGCGGTATCGATACCCTTGATGATCGGCTGGGCAGCCTGAATGGCGGCCAGGGCTTTTGCATTGGCTTCCTGAATATCTATAAGCATTATCTGGCTCCTTTTCCGGCTTTAACTTTGCTCTGCCAGGCTTCTACTTTCGCGAGCAGAGCCTGAATCTTCTTGTTGCCGCCTGCGGGCGGGCGCCATTCGGTGTGCATGACTTCGACACCCTGTTTTTTCAGATCTTCAGCGAAACTCGGAATTCCGAGGTTGATAACTTTTACCTTCTGCCCAAAAAAGCTGACTAGTTTGCTCATCGATTATTTCCTTTCCAGGCAATGCTGAACGAATTTAACCATCGCGACATTGGTCGGGAAAACGCTGACGCCGGCCTCTGCCAGTCTGGCCTTCTGCTGCTGCCAGCCCTGCGGGTCTTCTTCGGTGCCGCAGATGCAGGCAGCGAGAACCGGGTTGCGTCCGCTCTTTTTGCGGCCACGCTCGATGGCGCCAACCATTTCGCCGGCCATATCTGGGTGTGAACCATAGCCGAGCACGACATCAAAGCAGATGATGCCGACTGAGGGGTCAGCAAATTCCTGCACCAGGCGTTCGGAACGGTAGTCGGGGTCGATCATCGGGTGAGCTTTGCCGCGGGTGAAGTTATCGTCACCGAGGTCGATGATGCAATGCCCGCTGCTTTTGTAAACATCGGGCATTTCTTTGCAGCCCTTAACCGGAGTGTTCGAGAATATTTCACCGATGACCGGCTGCAGCAGACGCTGTGCTTCATCGCAGAGGGTGCCGCCGCTGTAAAGGCCACGTAGACTTGCTGCCGGCAGTTTAACTTTGTCGGCGAGCTTTTTAATTTCGCTGTCGGCCATTTCGGGGTTATGCTGCTTTTTATTGCTGAGACGACAGGCCTGTATCGCTGCATCTTCGAGATTGCGGGCGGCGACGAAACCCTGTTCTTCGATCATTTTCGGGTCAGCACCGATAAAATAAACCACGACCGGCTTGCCGATGTTTTTGAATTCGGCAAACAGCGGTTTGAGAACCTTCTCTGCCGGCGGTTTTGAAATCATCACGATTACCCTGGTGGCCGGGTCGGCTGCGAGGGCGCGGGTCGCCATTATTGTCATGCGGCCGCCGATTTTTTCTGAGAGGTCGCGGCCACCAACGCCGATTGCCTGCGAAATACCGCAGCCGAGACGATGGATCGTGCTGGTGACTTCCTGCAGGCCGGTGCCTGAAGCTGCCACAAGGCCGATGTCGCCGCTGCGGACCGCGTTGGCGAAGGCGAGGGGAGTGCCGTTGATGATGGCGGTGCCGCAGTCTGGGCCCATTACCAGCAGTTCTTTGCTGACGCCGAGAGTTTTCAGCTCAAGTTCTTCTTCAATGCTGACGTTGTCAGAGAAGAGCATGACATGACGGCCGTTGTTGAGCGCCTGCGCCGCTTCACGGGCGGCATATTCGCCAGGCACCGAAATCAGCACGACGTTGGCTTCGGGCAGGCGACGGGCGGCTTCTTCCTGAGTCGCGGGCGGCAGTTCAGCACTGGCACCTGATGCCTGTTTGCGCGATTTAAGGCGCTTCTCGACTTCGGCGATGCCGCTTTCGGCTGTGGCCTTGTCTTTGCCCATGATGCAGATGATCAGATCATTCGGGGTGAGGCCGTCGAATTCGGGCTGATACATGTTCAGCCGCTTGAGGCTGTCGATGTTGTAGTCGGTACACATGCCGACGACCGCGTTTTCGATGCCGTCAAGCTTCTTTACCTGTGACCCGATGAGCATCAGCGTTACCGAGTCAAAATAGGTCTGTTTCCTGATAAGATGGCAGACAACCATTCCGGTTTAGCTCCTTTGCTTGCTGTGTAAATCTATTGTTGAAAATGATAGAACTTTAGCCCGCGAATGTAAAATAATATGTGAAATATTACTGAAAAGCCTTTTATGCGTGGCATCTGCCATGCAGATATTTATTCCGGGCGCCTGTTGGTGAGGATTTAATCAACTGCCGGAGATTGAATAAAAAACCGGAAGGGCCTGCTGGCCACTCCCGGTTTTTGTTTTTTAGAGACGAATCAGTTGCTGGTGTCTTCTTCGGCTTTCACTGCATCGCCATTGAAGGCCCTTTCGAGTTCGGCATCTTCGACCGATCTGTCACTGCCGAATGCCGGCGGTGGCGGCATTTTGTCTTTAAGTTCGAGAGGCAGCAGATCGTAGATTTTCTGCAGATACATGCCGGGCATGTGATTCTTTACCTTGCCCGGGCCCTTCATTTCGCCGTCGGCAATGGCAAATTTTCCGTCGCCGTAAATGTTGTTCGGGGCGACGATGTGTTTGAATTTCATGATCTTGAACGGCACTTTGGTTACGATGTCGTTATCGAGCACCCAGCGCTGCATATCAGGAAAACGTTTCTTAATGGCCTTGGCAAAATTGTCATTGCCGATTCTCGGGCCGGCAAATGTGTAGACGCCCTGAACATCGAGGCCGTCACCAGCAAGGCGATAGGCTGCCAGCGGGGCAACTCCGGCACCCAGGCTGTGACCGGTGATCCAGAGACGCTTCGGCACGCCCGCCATGTGACGGTCGACAAGAGATTTGAGGTCGTCATAAACGATGTCGAGAGCATTATAGAAGCCGCTGTGAACTTTTACGCCCCAGCCCCACCACGGAACACGTTTCTTGAAAAAGTTGAAGTCGGTGAGAACCCAGTCATAAACAATCTTGACCGGGCTGACTTTATTGTTGGTCGAGCTTTCAGAACCGCGGAAAGAAACAATGACGAGCTTGTCGTTCGACATGATCACTGCCTGAGTGTCTGCGGTCTTTTCTTTTTTGTTGATGAAATCGAAGCGACTGATGCCGAGCGGCGTGAAGATCTCCTTGAACTTCTTCTGAAATTCATTGAAATTGGCAACGCCCATGCGGTTTTCATAGGTATTATAGGCGGCATACATCAGCAGATAGGTATTTGCCAGGCTGTGCCCGATTACCTTTTCTTCAAAAACTCTGCTGTAACAGTTTTCGCCCTGAACCGGCGGCGTCTGCGCACTGACATTGAAAGTCAGGGCCAGCAGCATCAGAATCGCGATACTTATTTTCACTCTTATATGTAATGACATAAAAGAACGACCTGCCTTATTGAGATTATTTTCTAATTCTAATGCCGAAACCCTTAACCCGCAAGGTACCCTCGCAACCGAAAAATAGCGTTGCTATTTTTCGGAGGGCGGGTTTGGAAGTTTTCGGCCTGTTAAACGTCCCGAAAAATCTGAAAATTGGATTTTTTTGAACCAGGTCGAACGGAAAACCGATTGTTTTTTATTTTGCGCCGGAAATTTTTCTGATTTTTACTGCCTTAACCTTTTTCCGT
>Ga0116148_1001565_pt1 | contig 24501 bp, 18 predicted proteins | sample AD_UKC055_MetaG_FD_89786 | JGI IMG/M metagenome (GOLD analysis project Ga0116148, IMG submission 89786) | Active sludge microbial communities of municipal wastewater-treating anaerobic digesters from USA - AD_UKC055_MetaG | ecosystem: Engineered > Bioreactor > Anaerobic > Digestate | place: USA... | reverse complement strand
GGGGGGGGAAGGGCCGGGGATGGGGGCCGTGAAAACTAGCAAGTAGCAACGAAATGGCCACTAACAACTAGCAACCATCGGCCCGGAAAGGCAACGAAGCAATGCCAATTGGGGTACCGCATACAACGAAAAGGGTGGAAAGATAGTCTCGGTAGCCCTATACTCCCCGCATGGATAAGGGCTCCCGAAACGCGGCAAGGATCGTGGTATGGTTACTTGCCATCCCTTGTTACCCTGGCTGTGGCCACGATGACTCCTCCTCTTCGCCTGCAAGCGGAGGAAGTGGGTCGGTGGAAGCCGGGACAGACGCCCCGGGCACCGACAGCGGTGGCGGCTCTGGCGGTTCGGGTGGGGGAAGCGCCGGCAGCGGAGGCCTGGGCGGAACCGCGGGAGCCTCAGCCGCGGGAGGCCACGCGGGGGAAGGCACCGGGGGAACGGGAGCCACCAGCGGTTCCGGCGGAGAAGGCGCGGCAGCGGGACAGGCCGGTTCCGCAGGGGCAGCAGGCGCAACACAAGCTCCTTGTCAAGGCGTCATCGGCCCCATGCCCGTCGAACCAACCCCCCTCGCACAAGCTACCCACTTCGCGGCTCCCAACGGCACAAGCAAGAATTGCACGGAGGCCGCGCCTTGCGACGTGTGGACCGCGATTGCCAACGCCGGCCCCGGATCTGTCGTCTTTTTACGCGGTGGTGTGTACCCGGTCTCGAAATCCATCGCCTTCCACCAACAAGGAACCCAAACCGGGCCGATCACCATCGAGAGCTATCCGGGTGAATTGGCCATATTCGACGGCTCCAGCCTCAAGCCGGGCACGCAGGTGTACATCCGCGTGACGGGCGCCTTCTACCACCTTCGCCGGTTTGAAGTTCGTCATATGCCCATGCAAGGTATCTGGATTGGCGGAACGGACAATACCCTCGATGGAATCGTAGCCCATCATAACAAACTAAGTGGTATTCAAATCTTTAGCCCTTACGAAGAATATCCCTACGGCAAGTACGGCTCCCGCAACACCCTTCGAAATTGTGTCGCGCACGACAATTCCGGGGTCGGCCTGCTCGACCCGGAATTCGCGGATGGAGGTAACTCCGACGGTATCTCCATTTCGTCCGGGGCCGATAACGAAGTCGACCATTGTTTGGTATACCTCAATTCCGATGATGGCATCGACACCTGGCGATCCACGGGCAGTTCGATTACCTGCTCGGTAGCTCGTCAAAGTGGTTTGGGAAGCGGGGATGGCAATGGATTCAAAGCTGGCGGGAAACCGCCCTCCGACGGCACCGTGGTGCGCCGCTGCATTTCCTATCGCAACAAACAGACCGGTTTCGACTACAACTCAGGAAAAAACGTGGTCTTTGAGCACGTGACCGCGGTCGAGGATCATCGGGGCTTCTGGACAGGAGATGATACGCAACTCATGAATAGCGTGGTCGTCGGCGATAGCGTTCAGGGCTATGGCAGTGGACAGATCACGGGCAATTGCTGGCAAACGGGCGGCAGCCCGGAATTTATCAGCATGGATCCGACTTCTCCTGACTTCATGCGTCCTTTGCCTGGCTCGCCCTGTTCGCAACTCGGCGCGGCTGGACAATGATCGGCGTTCCCTCCCGCATCATCAGCTCATCGGAAGGCCTGCATCCACCGCCCAACTTTCCATAACCCATTGATATTTATACATTTTTATCTATACGCTCGTTGTTCTTGCCCCACGACGATCGTCCGGTCATTCGAGCCAACCAGCGTTGACGATGACGACATACTCGGCCGTGGTGGGGTCGAAGGCCCCCACCGAGCGTGGGTACAACAGCACGAGCACATCAAAAACATAGCCCCATTGCATGAGTGCGGCAGGCAACGCGGTTTGCCAGACGACATCCACCGCGGCGTCGACCTTTGCTTGCGCCAACGGCTGGCCTTGACCCAGATCGAAACCGCGCGCGGGTCGTCGTTCCCGGGGCGGGCAGCCGCTGCCGAGATCGATCAGGTTCCAGTCTTTCGGATAGTTGATATCGCCTTTGCCTGCCCAGACGGTGGAACCGCCGAACACCGTGAGTCCCGTACGCGCGCTCACGGCGGCGGAGCCTCCAAAATCACCCGCGGAGGTGAAAAACACCCACTCATCCTCGGGATCGGGGCCGGACAACAACGTTCCGCCGCCATAGCCCGTGTCTTTTTGTGCGACGTCGCGCGCCACTTGTTCTTTCATGCCCCCCGCATACCCCCCTTTGACAGCCACCTGTCCCAACACCTTCAGCGACGTATAATCGAGTCGAACGACGACACTGGTGGAACCAATCACTTGCGTTTGCGCGGCGATTTCCGCAGAAAGCGCGTTGCAATCGAGCGCATCGTCACCGGCTTCGGCATCGTCACTGGTGGCATCGGCGTCCGCATCGCCACCGGATCCCCCTTCGATCGACACCTCGCTCGCCACGTCGATGATGGCATCGTCCGCGGCCTCATTCGTTTCCGTCGTTTGGCCTGCTTCGAGCGTATCGCCCGCATCGGCCGCGTCCATGACCGCATCGCTGGCATCCGCTCCGCCTCCGGAGCTTTCCAACGAGGCATCCGTGCTCCCACAGCCGAGGGCGAGGAGCGAGATAAGCAATACCGCAGGAATCAGGCAACGCATGGGATTCAAGATGATCGATCGTCGGCGCGGGATCAAGTCGCTGCGTGATCAATACACCGTCACGCCAACCAGCGGCCTTCTTGTTTTGATGGAAACCGAGCAGCCCAAAACCGCTCCAATTCACTGTAAGCGCCACATTTTCAACGCATTTTTCAAAACGAGGGGGGGATTCTCCCCCCCTCGGCCCCCCGGGCCGTCTCCAGTACGCTACGGTCGCATTCCCCGCTGCGAGCGCCGCAAGCGCGCTCGCTTCGCGGGGCAAGCTCCCTTCGCTCCCTTACGACGACCCCAGATCCCAGATGACAAGGGTCCAAGGGTTCAAGTGTCAAGGGATAGACCTGCAAAGGCGGAAACCGAGGTAGTTGAAGCGGTAGTCGGGGCTGTAGTAGTAGCGAAACGCAGACCGACAGTGCCTGGCGAAGTAGTACCAGGAACCGCCACGTAGCACCCGACTCACGCCCGTCTGCGCTCCCAATGGATCCCGCTGCTCGCCTTGCCCATAATCTCTATACCTGTCCCAGACCCACTCCCAAACATTCCCATGCATGTCATATAACCCCCAACCATTCGCTGCCTTCTGCCCCACAGGATGCGTCTTTCTATCTGAATTCTCCTCGTACCACCCCGCCCTGTCCAGATTCGCATCCCGTCCAGTCGGCTCCGTAATATCACCCGTATAAAACGCCGTCGTCGTCCCCGCACGCGCCGCATACTCCCACTCCGCCTCCGTGGGAAGACGATACCCCAAGCAATCCAATCCCTTCGGCCAACGCGGTTCCGTTTTCGATGACGCCGAAGACTTGTCATACTCCTTCTCTCCATCCCTATAACATATCTCCAACCCCTCCTTCTTCGATAACGCATTCGCATACGCTATCGCTTCATACCAACTCACTTGCTCTACAGGACAACTCCCTCCACAGGCCTTGAAATACGAAGGATTGTCCCCCATCAACGACTCCCACTCCCCTTGCGTCACCTCCGTCGCTTTCATCATAAACGCCCGCGTCAACGTCACTCGATGCTGATCTTCGTTATTACTACGCCCCTTTTCACTCGCCGGGCTCCCCATCACAAACGTGCCCGGCTCGATGCACACATAACCGCTGGGAAGTGATGTCGCCTCAGGACACCGCTTCACAGCAGGCGCCGGTTTGGACGGTTGCGGCTCCGGAGATGCGGGTTCCAAGCGCGGCTCATTTTCCGCGGAAGCCACGACGACCGGTGTTTCAACTCCTTTTTTCTTCTCCCCCTTCTCCCCGATCGCCATCATCAACATAGCAACGATTCCCACCACCCCTGCGCCACCAATACCCGCTATCGCCCACTTATTCGATAACTTACCCCTTACCTTCTTCGCTACCTTCTCCTGACCAGAAGCCTCCAACGTGTCAGGTACGTACGTTCTCACCTGATCACCAAAAACCGTCCCTTGCCCTACTTCTACAGGCTCCGCTGCCCCCACGGAATGCGATACAGGCATCGTCGTGCTCGAACCCTGCGGATGACTCCCAGGTACATACGTCTCCACCCCTAAACTCGTTGCAGCTACACGATCCATTGCCTCCTTTGCCCTGCTTTCCCGCTTCCCACGTTGCCCCCTTGCCCCTCTCAATACCTCATCCATCGCCGTCAACATTTCCTGCGCATTCCCATACCGATCGCGCGGATGCAGCGACAACGCCTTCGCACACAGCCTTTCCATGCCTTCACTGACTCGCGCTCCCCGACTTCGAGGCGTCGGTCGCTCCCCGCTCATCGCCGCATGCGCATACTCGTAGGGTGTCTCCCCTTCCAGCGCCGAATGGCCCGTTACCATCTCCACCATAATCAACCCCAACGCATGCACATCCGTCCACGGTCCCGTTGCACCGAAACGCTTCGACATGAATTGCTCGGGTGCACCGTATTGTGGGGAAAATGCACTAAATCCACTCGACGTCCGCGTCGCAAGCTGCGTCGCCGTATCTCCCTCCTGCATCACCTTCGCGATGCCAAAATCCAGCACTTTCAACGAATCGTCCGAATCTCCCCGCACCAAATACAAATTCGCCGGCTTCAAATCACGGTGCGCAATAGCAGGATTCATACCATGGGCTATCGCTATCGCTTCCACCGCCGGGCGAAGCAACAAAAGTGCTTCTTTCTCCGTGTACGGCCGCCCACGACGCGCCATCTCCGTAGCCAAATCGACCCCGGAAAGCCACTCCAACACCAGATACGGCGCGTCTGTACCCGCATACGTGCCCGTCACTCCGAAATCATAGACCCGCACCACCGACGGATGCTTATTCGAAAGCTTGTTCAGCAATTGGCCTTCCTTGCGAAAGCTTTCGAAAAACTGCCCCTTCGCTTCCGTGGTGAAATGCGGTGGTATCTTCAAGCACTTGATCGCGATAGGGCACTCGAAACTCAGGTGCCAGCCGCGATACACTACCCCGAATCCTCCTTCACCAACAACGCTATCCACCCGGTATTGGTTGTTGACGATCGTTCCCATGAGTCCGAAAATGTCCTCGTGCATCGTGAGCGTACGATACGCCAAGACCAAGCCCTGGGTCTACGATTTTCCATGGCTCCTTTGAAATGGCTGTTCGGCGATGACGCCGATGGCACGAAGTCTCCCGCCGCAGCCCTTCCCCACGGCCAGGCCAGCATCAGGGGAACAAAGGCGCCATGGCCGAATCCACGCCTCGCATCCAGCGCCGTCGCAAATCCAAATCCTTTTAAATTCAAATACTTGACATGCCAGCGCGGGCGTTCCTGGCGCCTCCCAGACAAGCTCCTACGACTCCGAACGAAAGGAACGGAAAGCGAGCGATTTGAGGAGGACATGGGGTAGCCAAGCCAGAATATGCTTGTTTCTAACGAGCTGGGCGGCATAGGTCCAGAGCCCCGGGTGTCGTTGGGACCATCGTGTCTGCCAACGCCTGTCGATGGGCCACGGCGCGGGCACTTTGGCAAAGCCCATGGAATCACTGCGATTATCTGTCACATCCTCTGAAAACCTGGTCATTCGCAGCGGATGCACACGGCCATTGACGTCCGTCATGCGGATCACGACAAAACGTCCCTCCAGAGTACGATACAACGACGCGGCATTCAACCGTAGAGGCGTTCATGCGTCAAGGGATAGACCAGGAAAGCCGGAAACCGAGGTTGTTATCGCGGTAACCGGGACCGCTGTCGTACCGAATCGCAGAGCGGCAGAGCGCCGCGTAGCCGAACCAAGAAACACCACGCCCCACCCGATCCATGCCCGTCTGTGCTCCCAAAGTTTGAAAAATCAGGTTGTCGAAGCGATGGTATTTCGATATCCTACATACATGGCTATCTCTCATTCCATTCCTTCGGTTTGGAAGGCGCTGCGCGTGATTCGCCCACAAATAGTAGCGGTCTCGGCAGGGGTCCTGACAATGGCTATGCCCGCTTTCGCCGATCCACCACCGGGGCAAAGTGCATGGCTCAACGGAATGCACGATATCGAGTCCCTGGGCTACATGCAGAATGCCACGTCGGGTTGTGATAAAGGATGGATCACTGACCTTCAATATATCGGCGCTGGAGGTCAACCTTCGACCAACTGCCACGACGCCGCGGTTGCCGCGGGAATTTCCATCATTCAGCGCCTCGATGTCGATGGCAGCCACTCTTTTCCTCTCGATCCGGCACAGGCTCCCGGCTACGCAAGCGCTTTCGCTTCCTTTGCCTCTCAATGCCCCAACACCCATGTCTGGATCGTGGGCAATGAGCCCAATTTCACCACCAACAACGCCGATCCGGAGAGTTACGCCTCACCTTACGCCGAGGCCTACGCCAAAGTGCATGCTGCGCTTCATGCCATTTCGGGTCATCACAACGACCTCGTTCTCGTCGCCCCGGCGAGCCCTTATTCTCCGTTTTGCATCTGCTCAATGCACCGGATCATCCAGCAGATCGTGGCGCGCGGCGTCCAGCCCGATGGGTTCGCCATTCACGCTTATACACAAGCCCAACATTCGGGTGACTATGGCTCCCTCGCCTCTTTGGTCACGAGTGAAGATATGAGCGCTTCCAACGACGGTTGCGGTTATCCATTCCACTGGCAGTTCCGCATTTACCGCGACTGGATCGCGGCGATCGAGAAGGAAGGCCACGGCGGAAAACCCGTCTTTATCACGGAAACCGGCAATGCCTGCGCCCCCCAACAAGGCAATTCCTGCTATCCAAACCAAGATGTAGGCTATTTCCAGGCCATGTTCCAGGAAATCAACGCCTGGAACCAGGATCCTTCGCATACGACCAAAATCCGCGCCATTACGCCTTATCGGTGGACCCTCAATGACGATGGCACTGGCCGGGACTTCGCGATTGGCAACCGTCCCGCCCTTCTTGACGACCTGACTCATGCTTTCTCGAAAAAATACGCCTGGACGACACCCGCGAGTTGTGAATCGCAGCCCAACACGTGTACGGACGACGCATCCTGCAGTGGATCGACCATTTGCGACCTGACCAAGGGAAATTGCGCTTCGATAAGTTCGTGTGGCAACGGTGGCGTGTGTCCAACAGGCGAAATCTGCCGCGAAGCGACCTTCGATTGTGCTCCCTCGACCCGAGGCGCGGCAAATATCACATTCGAACCGTCCAATCCAGCTCCTGGAAGCGAAGTGACGATCGACGTATCTGGCACGGCCGGATACACGAACGTCGGTCTTTCGTTCGAGGCCGTGCCTGGAGCCACCGTGCCGACGGAGCTTGTGGCTATCGAAGGAACGGGCCCTTATCATTGGAAATACAAGGCTACCGCGGGAGCCACGGGCACGTATCGGGCCACCTTCGTCGCTGACCCTGGCGCAAGCACCGTCTATGCGATTGGCTATGTGAACGTGGGAGATGTCTTTCCGGATACCGGAGGCTCGGGAGGGGCTGGCGGCACGGGAGGCGCGGCCGGTACAGGCGGTATGGGAACCGGAGGCAGTGGAGGCATCAGCGAATCCGGCGGTGCCAGTGGCTCGGGCGGTGGCACGGCAGGGTCGAGCGGTGGTGCGGCGGGTTCTTCTCACCAAACCTACACGAACGACACCAATGACGAGGGTTGCGGCTGCACAATGCCCGGAGTCGGCGCATCCCAACCTGGTTATCCGGCGATACTCGCGCTCATTGCACTGCACTGGGCGCAGCGGCGCCGCAGGTCCACGGAATCTGATAGATCCCCTCATTATTTCCTGAAAAACAAGGGATAGGGGAGACAATCCCCTAAACCTTGACATTGAGCCGGTCCTTGCCATGAACTTGAACGTGAACTTGGACCCCAAAACCTTGCGTTGGACATCGTCATGAACCTGAGCGATTCTGGCTGAGTGGTGATGGGTACGACTTTCCGGCAGTCGATAATCAGGGAAATAGTCCGGGAAAAATGAGGGGACGGCTCAAACCTCGCACAGGATGAATACTTCGCCGAGCTTCTGGAGAAGGCATAGGAACCCACGAGCATCACCCTACAGTGCTCAAGCAATTGTATTTATTGATGTTTTTACACCGCCCCCCTTCGGAAACGGGGTTTGCGGAGATACCCGATGTGATGGCTGGCTTTTCCAAGACGGCATCGCAGGCAGACGGTCTGTGGATGAAAGGAAAGTGGTTGATGAGCCACTTCCGCCGGAGTATCTTTTGAAGATGAGGCGGCGTTGTCAAACGAGAGCTGGCAGGCATAATCCCGGTCGGTGGCTACCGCTGGCTATCCTTACCATCGCCACTGGCGCGTGTGGTCCGTCGCACAACGTCATCGCCGGGGGGAATACCGTACCGTCCACCAACGAGACGGGAACCTCACCGGCCGCGCGTGACGTGGGTGCGAACGGGAGTGCATCGGCCCCTCCCGCGCCCTCGGCGGCTCCAACCCCGGTGCCTCCACCTCCCCCCGAATCTCTCGCCGAACGCTATGCAACGTACTGCCCGGAGGTCGTCGAACTCGCGGCCAAAGGCGATCCGGAGCCGACGACGAGCGTGTCGCGAGAAAACGTCAGCGCCACGATCAAGACCGTGAAAAACGGCCTCGCCGCGTCGGTCACCATGCCGCGCGCATTCTTACCGCCGATCGAGCGCGAGGTCCTCTGGGTCGCGCAAGGCGGCGACCCCTACGAGTGCTGCGCCAAGTCCAGCCCGTCAGGCCTCGACATGATGTGCTCGCTCAGCAGCGTCGACTACATCGAAGGGCGCGCGACGATCCGCCGGGAGGGCAATACGCTCATCGTCCGCTGGTGCATGGCCGACCTCGACACGAGGACAGTGCTCGACCGAGGTGAGATCCGAACGCAGCTCAGCGACGGCACCGCCCTTCGCTTCGTGGCGCCGGAGACCGCATGCAAGGGTTTTCCAGCGAATTTGGGTGGGGGCTCCAAATAGAAGCAAAAGAGCCAGTGATGATTCGCTCATGGGCTCTTTCCTTCCTCGTTCCTCGTTTCGCCGCTCGCCAACGCTTGCTCCCCCACGACCGGCAGCGGCGATGGGCAGGCGAGCAGGGGCTATCCCACCTTCTGATGAACGGATACCACGTCGCATCGTTGTCCGAAGACCCTTGAACATATAACGTTGTGGCGCGGTTCGATGCGTGGCGCAAACTCGCCGACCAAGGAGAATCAATCAAAGTGTCGAATATTGGTTACAAAATCGATCCGGCTCGATGAGGAAGTCCGAAGACGTTCTTTCGAAGGTCAAGTCGAACACGAGGCTGGCCCGCGACGCACACTCAACGGGGCCACCTTCCTCGTAACGGTGTCCGACGAGATCATGAACATCCAGCCGGACGCGGTATCGTCGGCGAAAATCCTCGCTGACGACCTCGGGGTAGGGCGTGAGCGAGCCCCCGGCCTCGAGGACCTCGAACGCAACCCCATTGACGAAAGCCTCGCAGGACCGGCAACTCTTGCAGGCCGTGTCGTCGAAATAGAGGCGAACCTCCCAGAACGTCTCCGGGCGGCGGCGGTCCTGGTACAGACGCTCTATCGGGTGACTGCCCACCTCCCAATCCCTGGGGTCCCCCAGGTGGAAGTCGGCACGGAGCCGGGTAGCGTCGGTCCTTGGATCCATGACAATCCAATCGTCCAGCACGAAAGATTGCGTGTCCGGATCCACCCGGACGGTGTTGCCGAGACCACCAGCAACGGCGCCGCCTTCCTCGTAGGCTCCCGGTGTGCCACTCGGATAGGTCAGGTTGCCAGAATCCTCCCCTACGCTCCAAAGGACCGTGCCCGACACGGGGGTGCGGGGACGCAGGCTTACGGTGGGGCACGGCCAGGGATCGCGAGGGTTCGGACAGCCGGTCGACAGGCCGAAGAGGCACAGCATAACGAACCGCGAAACCTTCATCGTCAACCTCATACGGAAAGCGTGTCGCGAAGGATCCCGGCAGTCAAGATGTCGAAAAAAAACGGAACTCGATGGTTCATCCACGGCTGGCAAACTCATCCGCTCCAATTCCTTATGTTGCAGGCCATTTCCCCCCAAATGTATGTGCGGACGAAAGCATGAATCGTCCGTGCAGCATCCACTTCTAACTATTTGAATTTACACCACTTTACATCTGTTTTCCATTCTTATTGCTCGACCGCAAGCCCCACGAGTTGCATAGAATTCCTACTGCGTGGTGAAGTCAACTACGTCCTGACACAAATCTGTAGACAATGCGGTTGCATGGGAGCGGAAAAGCTTGACGGGAGCTGATTTGCGGGGGACCATGACACGATGCCATGAACGGGTGCTCCGGGCACGAGACGGCGCGCGACGGAGGCGCTGTCCTGAGGGTTGCAGGAAGCGCGGGGCGAGTCAGGATTCGGTTCGAAATAAGGGAGAACAGCGGTCATGAGGAAGAAGTACGTCCCGGTACAAGGGGTTTGGGAGATCACGCTGGCCTGCAATATGCGGTGCCGCCACTGCGGGTCGCATGCGGGTGTCCCGCGGCCCGATGAGTTGACCACGGCAGAGGCGTTGCGGGTGCTAGGCGAGTTGGCTGCCGCCGGCTGCCGACGACTCGTCCTGTCCGGTGGCGAGCCGACCGTGCGTCGGGACTGGCCGCGCCTCGTCGAGGAAGGCACGCGCCTCGGAATCCAGATGAAGATGATCTCCAACGGTTGGTCGTTCGACGCCGAGACCGCCCGTGTCGCCCGTGCCGCTGGCCTCCGCGCTGTCGGCTTCTCGCTCGACGGACTCGAGAAGACCCACGAGTACGTGCGTCGTATCCCCGGCTCCTTCCGCCGGGTGCTCGACGCCGTGCGGGCCGCCCGCGCCGAGGGGATCGGCGTGGCGATCGTGTCGCATATCAATCGCCGGAATCTTTCCGAACTGGACGCCATGTTCGACCTGATCAAGGCGCTCGATGCTTATTCCTGGCAGATCCAGCTCGGCAACCCTGCCGGCGAGTTGGCGCTGCATCGCGACTTGGTGGTCGAGCCGATCGACCTGCTGCAAATCGTCCCTGCCGTTGCGCGCCTCGTGCAACGTGACGGCCTGCGCGTCGTCCCCGCCGACAACATCGGTTACTACGGTCCGTACGAGAAGGTGCTGCGCAAGAACTCGCACTACGGCCAGCCGGCTTTCGCCGGATGTCTGGGTGGGATCAGCCATTTCGGGCTCGAATCGAACGGCAACCTCAAAGCCTGTCTCTCGCTGCCCTCCGCCCGTCACGGCTGCGCCTCCTACGTGGAAGGCAACTTGCGTGAGACGCCGTTCGCCGAGCTGTGGAACCGCCCCGGAGCCTTTGCTTTCAACCGCGACTCCGATCCGGCGGAGCTGGGCGGCTTCTGCCGCTCCTGTCGCTATGCCCGGCCGTGCCACGGCGGCTGTCGCTGGTCAGCCACCGTCAACGGCGGTGGCCTCGAAAACCCCTACTGTTACTATCGCGTCGCGACTGAGGCCGAAGCGCGGCGCCGGCGCTCCCGTAGCTGGCGTTTGGCCGCCGCGGTCGCTGCTCCTCTCGCCCTGGGTGCCTGCGGTGAAGGCGAAGGCAACGAAAATGCCACCTCGCCGGATGCTCGGCAGGACGTCGTTCCGTCGGACGCCTACGGAATCCCGTTGGACGTGCAGGAGGACGTGCTTCCGTCGGACGCTTACGGAATCCCGTTGGACGTGCAGGAGGATGTGCTTCCGTCGGACGCCTACGGAATCCCGTTGGACGTGCAGGAGGATGTGCTTCCGTCGGATGCCTACGGAATCCCGTTGGACGTGCAGGAGGACGTGCTTCCGTCGGACGTGCAGGAGGACATCGTTCCGTCGGATGCCTACGGGATCCCCGACTAGGCCCATGGTCTCCTTGATGCTGGAGGCGACCGTTCGCCGGGTAGGGTCGCGGCAGGGGCAGCCTTTGGTACACGGGTTCGGGGTGCCTCCCGCACAGTCCCGGATAACAACGAAAATCGCGACGTGGAATAATTAGCGTTTCGTTTTTCCTTCCGCGCTGCTACTTTCCCGACCAATTCGGAACGAGCACGGATGGGCAGCTCTGGAATCTTTGACGCGGCACGGCAAGCTTTTGCGGGCAACACGTTCCTGATCCTCGGCTTCGGTCGCTTCACGGGCCCAGCCGCCGCCCGCTTCTTCGAGCGCTGCGGCCTGCCCTACTCGATCAGCGACTGCCGCCCCGCGCAAGAGTTGGCCCCACGACTGGACGGGCTCCACCCGGTCCACGTCCACGGCGGCCCCCAGGACGCCTCCCACCTCGAAGGCGCCACAGCCGTGCTGCTCTCCCCAGGGGTACCCCGCACCTCGGCCCTGGTGCGCGCGGCTGAGGCTGCCGGCCTGCCCGTCTGGGGCGATCTGGACCTGTTGCTCCCCTTGCTGGCCCGCCCGAAGCTCATCGGAATCAGCGGCACCGACGGCAAAACCACCACCGTCACCCTGCTCTCGGCGATCTGCGGGCACTTCGGAACCGCGGTGGCCTGCGGCAACAACGGCGTGCCGGTGATGGAGGTCGCCGCGGAACTGGACCGGGCCGACTTCGCCGTAACGGAAGTCTCCTCGTTCATGCTCGAAGAAACCCAACGCCTACGCTTTGACGCGTCGGTCATCCTCAACATCGCCCAGGATCACGTGGACCGCTACGCGGACCTCGAGGAATACCATCGCACCAAGCTCCGCATCCTGCGCCACTGCCGGAACACGGACGTATTTGTGCGCAACGTCGACGACCCCAAACTGCGCGACGTGTTGCCCCCTGCGGGACGGGTGCGCGACTTCGGTCTAGACACGGGATTCTTCGACCGCCGAGACGACACCTACATCATGGGCAAATGTAGGCTACCGCTGACTCAATGCCGCCTATGGGGCCGCCAGTTCATCCCCGACGTCTTGGCCGCGCTGGCCGTTGCCGACGAGCTGGGACTCGACCCCGAACCGGTTCTGGAAACCGTGCGGACCTTCCCTGGAGTCCCTCACCGCTTCCAGATCGCGGGAGAGACCGGCGGCGTGCGGTGGATCGACGACTCCAAAGCGACCTCCGTGCAGGCGGTGGCGGCCGCTGTAGCCTCGTGTCCGAAGCTGGAAACGGTGATTATCCTGGGAGGACGGGAGAAATTCCTCGATTTCACGCCCCTGCGGGAAGCGCTCGCGGGCTTGGCTGGCGTGATCTGCTACGGCGAGGCCGGGGAGCGCATCCGCGGCCAGCTCGGCAGGAAAGACGCACTTTACGTCTTCGCGTTCCACGAGGCGGTGCGTCTGGCGTGCGCGATCGTCCCGTCACCCGGGGTCTTGCTGCTCAGCCCGGGCTGCACTTCTTGGGACCAGTTTGAGAGCTACGAGGTCCGGGGCCGCGTGTTCGCGGAGGAGGCGGAGCTGGCCCTGAAACGTCGCTTCGGCCCCGGGGTGAGGCCATGAACCACCTCGAGGACTTTGGCATTTTGTGCGGCCGGCTCGGTTTGAACCGGGATGCCCTTGCGGGCTGTACGGATTTGGTCGTCCGCGCCGACGAGGTTTTCCCGGGCGCCTGCTTTCTCGCCGTTCGCGGGGCGCGTTTCGACGGCCATGATTTCATCGGCGAGGCCCTGGCCCGTGGCGCGCGAGCAGTGATCCACGACGCCGCACGACTGACCCCGCTACCGGCTCCCGGTGTCACCTTCCTCCCCGTAGCCGACACCCGGCCCCTGGAGGCTGCCCTTGCCTCTGCCTTTTTCGGCTACCCCTCCCATGCGTTGCGGATGACAGGCGTTACTGGTACCAACGGCAAGACCACGTCGTCGGTCCTGATCGCAGCCGTGGAGCACGCCCTGGGCCACCGCACGGCGGTGGTGAACACCCTCGGGGCCCATGTGGACGGCCACGTCACGCGCTTCGAGCTGGCGCTGCCGCCCCCGGCCCGGCTCCAGCGCTTTTTGAGGGATCGCCGGGACGACGGCCACGGAGGCGTCGTGCTCGAATGTTCGTCATGGTCCCTGCACCTCGACCGCCCCGCTGGCGTCGCATTCGACCGCGTGCTGGTCACGCGCCTCACCCGGGACCACCTCGACATGCACTGGGACATGCAGGCCTACGCCCGAGCCAAGTGGCGGCTCGTGGAGGCGCTTGGGAACAGTGGCAAGCCGCAACGTCATCTCAGCCTGGCAGCCTCTTTTCCGGCGCCCGGGCCCGTTCCCCACGACGTGAGCTGCCTGCGCTTCGGCCTCGTGCCTGATGGCGCAGACGTCTGGGCCAGGGATGTGTCGAGTTCCCCCGCCGGGACCTCGTTCGAAGTGGTCTGGCGAGGCCGCCCGGCTGGACGTCTTCGCACCAACCTGCCCGGCGCGCACAACGTGGAGAACCTTCTTGGCGTAGTCGCACTATATCCCGACCTGCTCGAGGTCCGGGCCCAGGGAAATAAGACGGTCTTCGACGGCGACTTATTCAACCGGATCCACATCGACGGACGGCTGGAGCCGGTTCCGCACCCCGGCGGCGTCCACGTCTACGTCGACTATGCGCACACCCCTGACGCTCTCGAGGCCGTCCTGCGCACGTTACGCGGCCTCCACGGGGATCGGGTCGTCGCAGTGTTCGGCTGCGGGGGCGAGCGCGACCGGGAGAAGCGCCCGATGATGGGGGCAATCGCTTCCCGGCTGGCCCGGGAGGTCGTCCTCACCTCCGACAACCCGCGTCGGGAGGACCCCGAGGACATCATCTCCCAAATCTTCGCGGGATGCGATCCTGGCTTGGCCCGAGTCCATCGCGAGCCCGACCGGCGGGAGGCGATTCGCCTGGCCCTCTCCCGGGTCACGCCCGGGGACGCCCTTTTGGTTGCGGGAAAGGGCCATGAGACCGAGCAGGTGTTCGCGGGACAAAGCTTCCCCTTCGACGACCGGCAGGTCCTTCGAGAGGAGATCGACCGATGCTAGCCACACCGCTTCCCTCCCTGAAGAGCCGGTCGGAGCGCACCGCGCCGCGGATCGAGAATTCCCTGCTCTACCGCATCTCGCTGGAGGTCAGCCGCCGGTGCAATCTGGCTTGTGTCTACTGCTACAGCCAGGCGGGAGTAGACGTAGCCCCGGTGATGGAGCCGGCCGAGGTGCGCGGGATCATCGATCAAGCCGTCGCTCTGGGCGCTCGCCTGGTGTCGTTCGTCTGGGGAGGAGAACCCCTGGTATGGCCGGGCCTGTTCGAACCGGACGTATGCCCGCTCCTGCATGCCAACGCCCGCGGCTGCTACGCCTATCTCTATTCCAACTGCGCCTGCATCGGCCCCACCAAGGCCGCGCGTCTCGCCGCCCTCGACGTGAGTGTCATCGGCAAGTGCAATAGCCTGCGCCCGGAGATCCAGGACCGGCTCGCGGGTGTTCCCGGAGCCCACGCCGCCATCCGCCGCGGCCTCGACGCCCTCATGAACGCCGGGCTCGCCACGCCAGGCAGCTCCCGGCTGGGCGTGGAGACCATCGTAAGTCCCTTGAATTACGAAGAAATTCCCGATCTCTGGCGCTATTTCCGATCCCATCACATGATCCCGGAGGTGGAGATCCCCACCCCGCACGGCCGGGCTTCCAAGCACGCCGACCTGCTGAGCTTTCCCCCAGCCGAGGCGCGGGAGAAGTACCGCGTGCTGTTCGAAGAACTCGCCCGCATCGACCGCGAAGAGTTCGGCTTCGAGCCGTGGGATCCGCGGCCGCCGTTTCCGGCCGGTACGTGCCAGCTCATCGACCGCGACCGCAATTGCTATATCACCCACACCGGGAGCGTCCAGCCCTGCGCGGGGGTGGAGCGGTCTTTCGGCCAATTGGCGGTCGGACCCCACCGGGAGGACGGCCTGCCCCTGGAGGCGATCATCTCCTCGCCCGAGTTTCAAAAGCTCCGGCGCCTGCGGGAGCACATCGCCGAGCCCTGCCGTTCCTGCGAACGGATCCACGACTGCTACGGCTGCCGGGGCGCCGCCTTCCACGCTTGTGGCGATCTTTACGGACCCGATCCTTTCTGCTGGCACCACCCGTCATGAGCGCTCGCCGTCCTCTCGAGTTCGCCGCCGCTGCCGCCTTGCTGACGCTCACCGCGCCCGCCTCCCTGGTCGCCGCCACCGCGATCCAGCTCACCGATGGCGGGCCGGTCCTGTTTCGGCAACTGCGGCTCGGCCGCGACCGCGTTCCCTTCATCCTGCTCAAATTCCGCTCCATGCGCGACGGCCGCGTGACCCCGGTGGGGGCGGTGTTGCGCGAACTGGGCTGGGATGAGTTGCCCCAGCTCGTCAACCTGCTGCGCGGCGAGCTGGCCCTCATCGGTCCGCGCCCCCTCACCCCCGAGGATGTGGCCCGCCTCGAGCTGGATCACCCCGAGCTGGGCGACCGTTTCACCGTTCGGCCCGGGATCACGGGTCTCATCCAGGTGTTGGGCACCCGGGGCGCGCCCTTCTCCGTGGCTGTCGAGAACGCCTACGCGGCACGCGCCACCGCTGCCCAGGATGCCCAGATCCTCGCGCTCACCGTCGGCGCCGCTCTGCTTGGAAAGGACCGTCTGCGAAGCATCGTCGGCCATTTCCCCACCTGGAAGTCGCGCCTGCTGTATCTGTGACACGTTTATCCCAACAAAAGCCGTGAATATCTTCAACGGGAAGGTGTGGATCCGAGTTGCCAGCAAGTTCGAGGTCCCGCGGCGCCCGGTCCAGACTGTCGCCATTGGGATTTCCTCCAGGTGGTTTTGCCTTGCGCAACCGGATATCTTGCTTGAAAATCTCATTTTTCAATTTTATTCAACAATTTCGTTTACATATAAACTGATCTTCATCAGTACGCGACAACAAATCGAGTCCCTAACCCAAACGAACTCTGATACCATCGCCGCACCGGACACCCGAGGAGACCCCATGCTCGCTGCTCGCACATCACCCTGGTTCCCGATGGTTCTATCCCTCGCATGTGGATCGGCCCTCATCGGATGCGGAGGTGACGATTCACCCGGAGGCTCGTCCCCAGACGGCGACGCAGGCGCCACGGACGTTTCCGCAGACAACAACCTCACGACCGACGCCTCCGCGGATGGGAACGTATCCCAGGATACCCACCAGGACAGCGAACCCGACGGTGCGACGCAGGGGGCCGCTCCCTGGGTGGTGTTTACGCTGGCCGGGGAATCGACGCCGAAGTCGGCCAACAAGCTCGCCAATGCGGACTTCGAGGTCACCGACGGTCCGACGGTGATGCCGTCGTGGACGCCGTTCGAGGGGGGGTATACGGCCGGTCTCAACGTGGGAAAGACCGGAAATGCGATCATGCTGGAGCGTGCGCCGGGGGACACGCAGGCGCGCGGAGCCTGGCAGTCGGTGGAGCTGAATCAGACGAAGGCCATGCCGATCCACTTCTCCGGCTGGAGCAAGGCCGAAGGGCTGACGGGCGATCCCGACTCCAAGGCAAGCATTTACCTGGACATTGCGTATGTGACCAAGGCCGAGGACCCGCAGAACGGCTGCGAAAAAACCGCAGACGAATCGTGCTCCTTGTGGGGGCAGGTGCCATCGCCGCTATTCGACACCGGGACGCACGACTGGCAGTATCGCGAGGGGTTCGCGATGCCGGCGTATCCCATCAAGCGGGTGACCTTCTACCTGCTGCTGCGCGGCGACCATGCCGGGAAATTGCTGTTTGACGACGTCTCGCTCGAGCAGGTCGAGGCGGATATCGTGCAATTCGACGGCCGGCTGGTGGCGTCGTCGAAGCCGTCGGCGCAGTACACGGGTGGTGCGACGATCCCGCTTGCGACCGGAGACGGGCTCGGGGTGACGCTTTGGTCGGAGGGCGGAGCGGCGAGCGGGGTGACGCTCGACGGCGCGGATGTGTTTCACGAGGAGTTTGATTACGGCAGCGGGTTCATACTGCACGAGGCGGGCGCCGAGGAGTGGTGGGCGCCCGGAGGCGAGGTGACGCTGACCGGTAATCAGGCGACCCAGACGGCGGTGGTGACGCCTTTGGGGATGAAGCTGCAGGCGACCTATGTGGCCGATGCGGACCGCCTACGGATCCACGCGGAGGTCACGAGCACGACCGCGGCGGATCGGGCTGTGACGGTGTACTACGCGCTTCCGATCAAGACCGTCGGGTGGTCGTGGGGAGACGACATTCGTCGGTCGCGCCCGGTGGGACGGGTGGCGGAGCTGACGAATCAGACGTCGTATTGGGGCACCGGGAGCCTGGGAGCGACCGGAGAGTTCAGTCGGTATCCTTTTGCGACGGTTTTCGACGATACGCGTGGGATCGCGATGGGCTATCCGTTGGATCAAACGCGCATTGCGCGACTCGTACACAACCCGGCGACGCGGCAGCTTTACGTGGCATTCGACGTGGGAATGGCGGCCGACGCGGCGAAGATGCCGTCGAAAGCGACGGTGGAGCTGGTGCTGTACCGCACGCGGCCGACCGGGGTGGATCACGGGTTCCGGGCAGCGTTGGCGGGCTTCCACGACCGGTATCCGGAGCACTTCAAGCGGCGGATTCCCGCTGAAGAAGAGGGCATCTGGGTGGCGTTCGCGGACCTGTCGAAAGTGCAGAACGAGGCTGGAGAAAGCATCGACGATTTCCATATCGGGTTCCACGAGGGCTCGGTGAGCCATGTCGCCTTCGACGATCAGCACGGAATCAAGACGTTTCGGTACGTGGCGGAGCCGGCGAGCACATGGCAGCAGATCACGGATAGCGCGGTGGATCCCCACGACAAGCAGCAGGTGAAGGCGTGGCTCGACAACCTGTACCAGACCGGGGATGCGAGCCAGAAGCTGAAGGCGGAAAAGACGCTTTCCTCGGCGGTGTACGAGCGCGACGGGACGCTGGCGTACAAGGGGTATGACGATGGGCCATCGTGGTGTAAGGGAAAGTGCGCACTGTTTTACCTGAATGCGGATCCGGATGTGTCGGAGCCGCCGTATGTGGCGAACCAGGCCGCGTACTTCTGGAACGCGGAGACGAAGGCCACGTACACGAAAACGCCGGGGCTGGATGGCGAGTACATCGACAGTTTCCTGATGGAGGCGAAGCGGGGCAACTTCCGCCGGTCGCACTTCAACGCCGCGGATATCCCATTGACGTTCACCCACGACGCGCCTCAGGCGGTAGTCACGCCCATCGTGTTCTCGACGCTGGAGTTCGCGCGGTGGCTGCGTCCGCAGATCCCGCAGGGTAAGTACTTCATCGCGAATGCGGTGCTGATCGGGGTGCCCTGGGGCGCGGAATTATTCGATTTCATGGGGCAGGAGATCGATTGGGTCAAGCAGGACGCCGGCGTGTACCGTATCGAGCCCGAGGCCGACTGGTTGCTGTCGTATCGTCGATCGATGTCGGCGAAGCGTCCGTATGGGTTCCTGATGAACACCGATTTCGCGCACCTGTCGAAGGAAATGGTGGAACGGTACATGCGGCTGTGCCTGTTTTACGGGATTTACCCGAGCATGTTCAGCCACAATGCGGCGGATGCTAACTATTTCGCGACGCCTTCGCTGTACCAGCGCGACCGCTCTTTGTTCAAGCAGTACATCCCCTTGATCAAGGCGTTGAACAAGGGCGGCTGGGAGCCGATGACGTTTGCGCGGGCCTCGGATCCGGGGGTGTACGTGGAGAGATTCGGTTCGTGGCCCGGCACGTTGTACTTCACGCTGCGCAACACGACCGACAAGGCGGTGACGGTTACGCTGCAGATCGATAGGGCGTCGCTGGGGCTGGCGGGGGTTGTGAAGGCGGACTTCCTGTTGTCTGGGGCCGCGGACGCTACGATTGCGGGGTCGTCGAGTGAGCTGACGGTGACGATGCCGGCGGGAGAAGTGGAGGCAATCCGGGTGTTTCCGTGATTGGCCGGGCGGTTATGCGCACGGCATACGCGCAGGGTTACGGTCACGGTCACGGCGCGCGGCATACGCTCACGGTCACGGTCACCATTGCTAATTCCAGGCTTGTACGTTGTCGATGCCGGGTCAGCCACACGAACGGGGGTGGCCATTCCCAAACTTTATTAATACTAAAACTGATCAAAACCCACCGAACAACCTCTGCTTCCATTTTTCCCCCCATCCCTGCCCTTCCCCCCGCACTTGCGAGGGGAAGGGAAAGAGAAGGAGCGATATTTTATTGAATATAATATATTTAAAAATTAGGTTCAAGGAACACGAATTAGGGACTGTCAAGACAGTTCCGGTTGTTGAACAAATGTATGGAAATCAGAAATTTGGAATACGAGTTAGGGATTATTGGTTCAACTTAATATCAACACTAAAATATATCATAACCTATTCTGTATCCCATATCTCCCTTCCACCCACCATGTGGGGGGAAGGGCCGGGGATGGGGGGGACAAACAAGGGCCAGGGATGGGGGGCACAAACAAGGGCCAGGGATGCAGGGCCATACCCCAGCCACGAATGGGGGCAAAAGGAGCATATGCATGGCATGGCCTCTTGTCCTGCGATAGTCTCGAGGCCTGAAGCATGAAGAGGCAAGGATTCAACGGTTTCTAAACCGACATTTCCACGATTCGACGAAGGCTCATCCTTTGACCAAAACCTACCGAAGACGAAAACGGGGCATTGCTCTCGACCGAAGAGCGGATTAGCCTACCGGGAATCCCAAAGCGCAACGAGTAGAAAACAGGCAAAAACTCAATGTCCTCACAGGGTTCCCCATCTCAATCGCAGGGTGATGATACACCTCCCGTTATCGAATGGTTCGGTGGTCCTATCGAAACACCCGCTATTTTGTCTCATGACAACGCCCCCTCCGAATCGTTGACGCTCATTTGGGCGAAGATTTCCGAGGGGGCACGCGGCACCACGCCTGTCAGGCCGGACGAACTCATTGCCAAGGCTCGGAGTAGTCTGCAATCGGCCATCGAAAACCCAATCATCGGTCAGCCGGAACGCCCCACCCGGGTGCGCGTGCCCACTGAGGAACTGGCTGAAGAACTGCGAGGAGGATTCCCCGACATCGAGTTCGTCTGCGCACCAGTACCCGAACTCGTTGAAATACTACAGATTATCAACCACCTGACGGCCTCGAGCGAAACAACTGGCTTGGCCTCCCTGGCGTCCTTTCTCACAGAACAACTGATGCTCGGGTTCTTTCAAGCGATAGCAGCGCTTTTCCGTGCTGCTCCGTGGAAATACGTCATAAGTGAGCAAGCCTTTTTCTATATCACCATCAAAAAACTCAATATTCGCTGCGGTGTCGTTACGCTGCCCGGCCGTCGCGACAAAGAGCGCGGGTTCAGCTTGTACCCCGACGCCCAGGCTTTCTGGGACTGCACGGTTTCTCTACCAGCCACGCCGGATGACTCCCTACCGAACACTCTCGACCACTTCACCCTGGAATTCATCGAAGCTGACAAGGTATCGAGAGAGTTTCGCAAAACAATTGAAGAAAAAGGCTGGGAAATCGCTGCAGCCAATGCGTATCCGAGGTTAGCCGTAATCAACGATACGCATTTCCTCCCACCCACGCAAGAGACTGTCCTGCTGAGCGAAGTCATTGCCCGAACGCTCACCTTGGCGATAGAACGCATAAAAAACTTGCCAAAAGGAACAGAGCGATTCGAAGACTGCACACAAACTTTCACAGTCCCCTCCTGCGTAGGTGAGGTCGAAGTCTCCTTGGTCCGTTTTTCCTTCGAACCATCTTTGGATGACCCTTCATCCCCGACGTTGATGAGCATCATGGCTAGCGTCTGCCGACGCGACGGGTTCAACGACGACACGTTTCGCACGATGCTTGAAAACGAATTGATGATTGCCTTCGAACAATCGCCGGAGGCGGCCGATCTCGACGACATCCACGCTTGCCAGATCGTCATGGATCTGGCTGCGGATCGTTTCAACCATACCATCTCGACCCTGGGTCCCAACCACCTTCACGAGCTAATTTTTGAATTCATCCCAGCCTATAGCCTGCTCGACGAATCGGAAGCCAAGTGGTTCATTGACGTGATCCGTGCTTTATATAAGTTCCTGAAGCGAAGATACGGGCTGAAGCAAGCCGACGATTGTTTGCGCGTGCTCGAGGGCGATGCCGCTCAAAAGCTCAGGAACGCATTGTCGGACTGTCGCGTGGTGAAGATGCTCAAGGTGATCAGGACTGCGGGAACCTACGCCGGCTTTGACCTGGATACGAAGGAAGGTACCGAAGCTTGGCGCCAAGCTTTGCAAGACGGTCCTATGCCTTCATTTTTTCAACAACTGGCCTCCAGCTCAGCGCAAGGGTCTTCTCAAAAAACCCCTGATAAGAGCAAAGCCAAACGCAAGGCCGCCCGAAAAGCGCGAAAAAAGAATCGATAACCAAAGCAACGGCAGTTCCGACGCCGAAAAATCCCATCCTTCTTTTTCTGACGTTGGCGTCTTGGCGGTTTTCTGCCCCATCTGCACCTTGGTGCCCCTCGCCAACCACCTTCCCAACACCTCCACCACCCCAATATCGAAGAATAGTAGGGGCGAGGTTCAAAACCCCACCTACATCCGATACCGTAGGTGCCTTTGTCATACAACGAGCATCCGAAAGGCCGTCGTAATGACCGGGCATCGGGTCCGGCACAAGCAAAGGCCGAAAGGGGCGTGATTGATCACCCGGTCAAACTGACGCTCAAGCAAGCCGGTCTTTGAGCCGTTGCTGAGGGGTTTACGCGATAGCGCGATCTCGTCGGGTCGCCGCCACTCCCACATTATGGCGCCGAGATGATTCGCGTGCCCATCCGCCCAGTGTAGGCTCGCCCCCACTTGCACGACCGGCATCTGCTCATCTGCGGTACGCTGGCGCCGGACAGAGTGGTATGTACAGCCATTCCCTGCGAGGAAGTCCGCACATGACCATTATGGATTCTCTGTTCTCATATGCCCCCAGCGTCGTCAAGTCTATTTTGCTCGACAGCTTGCTTCCGCAGGTCGAGCAGCTCTTCGAGTCGGCGCAGGCTGGTGCCTCAGAGCGGGTTCTCGAGTCGGGTGTGTGGAAGGTGCTGCTGCAGTTCGGACGTCTGCTTCTCACAGCCCTATTCGCGATGCAGGCGCGCCGTGCCACGGAGCAGGAAATTCAGGCTCGAGGCCTGGACGGCTCCCAGGTCTCGCCGCGGCTCGACCGTGACTACTTGGCGAAATGTTGAAATCCCCTGGGAACAACGAGGGGATGGCTCTGCGCGCCCGGACGTCCCGATTTCGGCTTCCTCTCACCCTCTTATTGAAGCGCCTATGGAGGAGAGAGGGGGTATGCAGGGTCGGCATGGTATTGTGGATTCGGGAGCGTACGGGAGTGGGAAGGGAGGATCAAGGGCATTGCGCGCGGGCGTGAATTACCCTTCGTTATGATAGAAGACGATGCGAATCCGGCCGTCGGGCTTCACGGGCAAACGGTCGGCATCGGCCACCGTGTTTGCTCCGTCGATTTCCAATTGGAAACAGGTTTGCGGTGCGTTGTAGGGGCACCACGACGCAAGGTCGGATTCGGCCGTCGACTCACCTGGCTGGAGAGCCACCTCCTTGAGGTGCGGCATCGTTGGTGGATTCGCAAGAGACCGGACCCGGATCGGAACGTTACCGACGTTCTTGATGGTGGGGAAACTCGCCTGGATATCGTACGCAGGGTCCTCTCCACTCGTGCTGGATGCATGGGACAAGTCGATCGGGTTGGTGCCGTCGTATGCCTCGATGTCGAACACCAGCGCATGGACCGAGAGTTCGGCCGTGGCGCGGATCGGAATGACCTCGCCCGTGTCTGGGTCCGAGGTCTTCCCCTGCACGGAAAGGGTCCAGCTATGGCTACCCGGCGAAAGGACCGGCTGCCATCCAACACCACCCAACGTCGTGCCGTGGACGGCCGTGGCTCGGATGACGGGAACGATCGAAGCGGCAGCATCCGGTTCCACGACAGAGATCGACTCCGGCGCCACCGGAAACGACGGTTCAGATGAAGTAATGGTCACGTCGGTGACCGCGGCACCGCCCGGATTGCGCAAGATGAAGAAAAAGTCGCGGCTTCCCCGAAGCTCTCCGAGGTCGAAGGCCATCGGCTCGGACGTATCCTCGTCATTCGTGGGCCCAGCATCGGAACCATCTTGCGGCCGGAGGCCTGGTGAGAAGTTTCGGGTTCCCATCCCCTCCACTTGCGCCAAGGAAAGGCGACCAGGCCCTCGACCCGGCTGGGTCACACCACCGCCGCCGTCCCCCCCGATCCCCGCCCCCGCGGATCCACCACCGCCAACAGGTTTGGCATCACCATCGCCGCTTCCGCAGCCCCATGCGACGGCGGCTACTAACAGAACCCCTACACTTTGCATGACGCGCATGGCTCCTCCTCTGTTGTGTCCTTTCAACGTAGATTTCGCAAACGGGAGAGGAACAAGCGCCAGATTACGTTGTAATCGACAATATATGTAATAATTGGATTACATAATAGCATTTTCCGCTATTGCAGATACACGGCCCCCTTTC
>Ga0116148_1001560_pt1 | contig 24545 bp, 23 predicted proteins | sample AD_UKC055_MetaG_FD_89786 | JGI IMG/M metagenome (GOLD analysis project Ga0116148, IMG submission 89786) | Active sludge microbial communities of municipal wastewater-treating anaerobic digesters from USA - AD_UKC055_MetaG | ecosystem: Engineered > Bioreactor > Anaerobic > Digestate | place: USA... | reverse complement strand
TCTATGGTATGGCTGCACCAGTTCTTCTTCAGGGGAATCATCTCCCGGAAGAGATCGAGCTCCCATTGCGTATCCTGTGCCAGCGAATTATCCACCACGAAGAGCCGGTTGTTGTCCACCAGGGCAATTTCTTCAATGGCCTTATCTATCGGGCGCGGTCTGAATTTTCGTCCGCCCAGATAGGCAACGGCACAGGGATAGCAGTTGAACCGGCAGCCGCGCGAGGCATGGACCAGGTCAACCATCTGCACGCCCTTGTAATAATAGAGGTCGCGCTTGTATATGCTTCGCCGTGCCGGGCCTACGCTCTCGATCGGGGGAAGGTCCGCGATGTAATTATACACGCTCTTGAGGGCGCCGGTCCTGAAATCGGTGAACACCTCCTCCATGTGTCCCTCGGCCTCCCCGAGGAAAACCGCGTCCGCGTGCTGGAGCGTCTCCTCGGCATGCAGCATGGTCGAGATGCCGCCGAAGATCACCTTAACGCCCCGTTTCCGGTATTCGTCCGCAATGGCCCACCCCCGCTTGACCTGCGTGGTAAGCATCATGGATATGCCCACGAAATCCACCGGGTCGTCAAAGCTGAAAGATTCCAGATTCTCGTCAACGAACTCAACGTGGACATAATCAGGAAGCGCGGCAGCCATGACCGCCGGGCCGTGTGGCGGCAGGTTGAAGGTGGTCTGCTCCGGGAGCTTTTCCCAGCGCGGATAAATGAGCCTGAATTTCATGGACAACTCCTTTTTCGATTCACATCTCCCTGGTTTTATCAGGGAGTGTCAAGCATTTTCAAAAATTGATCATACGATCATATTGTTCAAACGGACGCGTAATGTAAATAAATATTCCGAATACTTGTCCGGAGGAATATATTTTTACCATCAATCAATTTCATCCGGGGGCCCTGTTCCCGGTTTTCATGATGTTTTTCATCGATATTGATTTTAACTGCTTGCAATATTTTTTTAATTGCACAGTATATGTATAATCACGGAAAGCCCATGCCAACTAAAAAGAAACCGGGAAAGGCCACTCCCCATGTCTCTTCACGGGCGCCTAAGGATAAGTATAAGGTACTCTTCGAGAGCTCTGCTACAGCCAATGCAATCATCGCCGAAGACTCGACTATTCTGCTTGTAAATTCAAATTTTGAAAAACTCCTCGGGTATTCGCGCGAGGAGATACAGGGCAGGATGAAGTGGACCTCCTTCGTGACCGAGGAATACCTCGCGGACATGAAAGAATACTATGACCACCGAAAAGAAGAATACAGCACCCTGCCCCAGAGCTATGAATTCAGCGCCAGGGTCCGATCCGGTGAAATCAAACAACTCTATATCAGCATTGCACTGATCCCTGAAACGAATGAAAGCATGATTTCGCTGATCGATATTACCGGGCGCAAAAAGATGGAAGAAGCCCTCAAACAGAGCGAGGAGCGGTTTCGGGACCTGGCGCGGCTCCTGCCCGAGTCGGTGTACGAAGCGGACCTCGAGGGAAGGATCATCTATGTGAACGATGTTGCCCTGGAGCGATTCGGATATACTCGCGAGGATATTTCAGCCGGCCTGACATTACTGAAGCTTGTCCTTCCTGAACAACGGGCCCGGGCTCAGCAGAATATCGGCAAATTATTAAAGGGGGAAAAGCTCGGCCTCAATGAATATATGATAATCCGAAAGGACGGGACCAGCTTCCCCGCCCTGGTCCATTCCACTCCCATAATGCAGAACGGCCAGGCTGTCGGTCTCAGGGGCTTCCTGGCGGACATCTCCAGCATCAAGCGGGTTGAAGAAAACCTGAAATTGTTCCAGTACACCATTGACCAGGCCTCTGAAGTCATCTTCTGGCTCACGCGCGACGGAGGGTTCGAATATGTCAACGACGAGGCCTGCCGCTCCCTGGGGTATACGCGCTCAGAGCTGCTTGGCATGAAACTTTGGGACATAGATCCCGTCCTCTCCATCGAAAAATGGGAATCGGACCAGGCCCGGTATCATTTAAACAGGCAGGGCGGGTCGGACACCTTCGAAAGCGTTCACCGGTGCAAGGACGGCACCCGGTACCCGGTCGAGGTAAAAACCCAGTTCCTCTGGTTCGGCGAGCATGAGATGCATGTCGCCGTCGTGCGGGACATTTCAGAACGCAAGCAGGCCGAGAAGGAATTGCACGAAAGCGAGGAACACTGGCGTTTTGCAATAGAGAGGACCGGCCACGGATTGTGGGACTGGAACATGGAATCGAATGCCGTCTATTATTCGCCCCAGTGCAAGGCCATGCTCGGATATACCGATGATGAAATGGGAACCGGGATAGAGGAATGGATAAACCGCGTTCATCCCGATGATTTTAATCGAGCCAACCGCGCTCTTGAAGATCACCTGAACGGCACCACGCCCATGTATTACAGTGAGCACCGCTGCAGATGCAAGAACGGCGAATACCGGTGGTTCCAGGACCGGGGAATGGTCATGAGACGCTCGCCTGAGGGCAAACCGCTCCGGATGATCGGCACGCAAACGGATATAACCGGGCACCGGCAGGAGCTTGCACGCTATTCGTCCTTCATCAAATTTGCCCTGGACGGTCTCGTGGTATTTGACAGGTCCGGCCACATCGTGGAAGCCAATGAATCGTATGCGAAAATGCTCGGTTATAACCAGGACGAGCTAATGGGGATGTTCCTTGGTGATCTCGATGCCAGGTTCAATCTTGAGGAAATGCATTCCCTCACCGAAATCATGATGAGAGAGGGATCGGCGCGGTTCGAGACCCAGCATCGCAGAAAGGACGGCGGCGTCATAGATGTGGAGGTCAGCATCAGGCTCCATGAAAAGGAATACGACTACCTTTTTGTGATCATTCGCGATATAACAGAGAAAAAGAAAGCTGCCGCAGCCCTTGAAAATTCCCTGCAGGAAAAGCAGGCCCTCCTGAAAGAGCTGCAGCACCGGATGAAAAACAGCCTGGCGATGATAACAAGCATAGTAGCAATAGAGAGCGAGAGGCCGGAAAACGCCGGCGCCCGGAAGATACTGGACATATTAAGGGGGAGGATCGATTCACTGGCTAACCTTTATACCATCCTGTTTCAATCAGAGCAGGCGGCACTGGTGAACCTGGACCAGTATGTTTACGCCATCATCAGGTCGCTTGCCAGCACCTATGTTACTGCTGCCAGCGGCATAACAATAAAACCTGATTGCACCCCGGTTTGCACAGATACAAAAAGTGCCACCGCCTGGGGTCTTATCACCAACGAATTGCTTACCAATGCCCTCAAATACGCCTTTCCGAAGGGCGGGGGTGTAATCCGTGTCATTCTCGGACACTCGAACGGGAACATTGAACTTGCGGTAACTGACGATGGTCCGGGGCCTGCGCCCGGATTCGACATTGAGCACCCGACCGGGTTCGGCCTGCTCCTGGTGGGAATGCTCGCAAAGCAGCTGGGAGGATCATTCACCTTCGAGCGAGGGCGGGAAAACATGTTTCTTGTGCGCGCGCTTGAAACGGTTGATGCAACGAAGTGCCTCTAAGTATGGAAAATCATACCAATAACAATTAAACGAAAAACGTGTCATCGCAGCGGCTCCGCCTCTATCAGGTCAAGAAGCAGCGAATAGCCGATTGCACCGTGCGCCTCGAGCTCGATTCCGCCCGGCAGCCCGTCGCCCCGGATTCGAACAAACCGCGCGGTGCGCGACTTGCGTTCCCCTGAATACGAAACGACGTCAACAGTCCCGTCCGGCGCGGGAGAGATGTCCGTCACGTCTCCGCCGGACCGGTACCGGCACGTTTGCCTGCCGCGCGCCAGGCCGATTTCGGCCGGAACACCCGCAGGGGCGAAGAGCATAAACCTGATGTCCCGCACCATCCCCATCACCATGTCCGGGTTCGAGAAGGGGCCGATGCCGCGCAGAATGACCAGCTTCCCGTCATAGGTTGCATCGCAGAGTACCAGCCCCTCCACGGACATCAGCACGCAGCGGAGCCGGCCAGATGAAGGCAGCGCCTCGGTCACGCCGATCATGGTCGTACCGCCCCCGCCGGGGAACGAACCGCTTATGGAATGGACGAGCCGCCATCCTTTTTCGAGAAAGGGCGCGCTGCACTGCTCGGGGTGTGCGGAGCTATCATCGCCCGGCGCGGGCCTGAGTTGTGGTATGCCCGAGCAGGCAACGAACAGGGGGAGCAGGAGACATGCGAGAGCGCGGTTGCATCCCATCACATTTTCCGGAATACCGCTTCCGGGATCTTTTCGTTCAGCTTCACATCGCTGAACGAGATCACGGTGCGGGACTTTTCGCTTTCATATATCGTGACCGAGCGGATCACGCCGGGCCTGTCAGAAAGCTTCAGCTCGATTTTCGTTATAATATCCGACATTCCTTTTTCCTTCGGCGTGAGGAGGATCGTCCGGCCGGCCTTGAGCTCGGCCCTGAAAGCGGGGTTCGTATCGAAATTCCCCTTCATCCAGAGGGCTATCTCCTGGATCACGACCCGCATCGACTGGAGGCGGGCGGCAGAATCCTGCACAACGGCATCGCCCCGTTTCACGTAGCGACTTATCGAGCTGCCGTGCACCAGGAGAACGCTCCACACGGGCGAGGAATATTCCCACCGCAGCGAGCCGGGCGCCTGGTAATAGAGCTTCCCTTTTGATACCAGCGGCTTCGCCAGGATCTCCATCTGCTTTATCTGCGTGAAGCCGGCCTCAACGGAGGATATGTTCCCGGCACCCTTCTTGATCGCGTCCCAGGAATCGCCCCACCCGATGAGGAGGAGGGAGAGAAGAATGGTGGCCATGATTCGCATCAAGGCATTTGTATGTTGATGTTTCATTTATTTTTTTCCTTACCGTTCTGATAGCGTGCGGTTCAAACCGCACGCTATCAGAACGCCCTCCTACATCATCCCGCCGTTCACGGAGATAACCTGGCCGGTAATATACGAGGCGTCGTCCGAGCAGAGAAAACGTACGACTTTCGCCACCTCCTCCGGTTTTCCGATCCGTCCCATGGGGATGACGTTCTTGATGAACTCGACCGGCGCGTCCTTGATCATGTCCGTCTCTATAAGCCCGGGCGCGACCACATTCACCCGTATGCCCTTCTTGGCGATCTCCGACGCAACGGAGCGGCTCGCTCCGATCAGGCCCGCCTTGGCGGCGGAATAGTTTGCCTGTCCCTTGTTGCCGATAAGCCCGGCCACGGAAGCGATCGAGACCACGGACCCTTTTTTCCGCCTGAGCATCTTCTTCAAAACCGGCTTGGTCATGTTGTAAAAGCCCTTGAGGGTCGTGCCGATGACCGCGTCCCAGTCCGCTTCCGGCATCATGAGGAACAGGTTGTCCGCCGTTATGCCCGCGTTGTTGACCAGCACATCTATCGTTTCGAAGCGCTGCATCATCTCCTCCACCGCCTTCCCGGCCTGCGCCGAGTCAGCGATATCGAACTTCGCGATCTCGCCGTCGCCGCCCCGCGCGCGGATCAGAGCGAGCGTCTCTTCGGCGGCCGCGTCATTCGAGCGATAGTTCGCGACCACGTAGTATCCGTCGGCTGCGAGCTCCAGGACTATGGCGCGGCCGATGCCCCGGCTCCCTCCGGTTACGATGGCGACTTTCTTTTCCTGCCCTTCGCTCATGGCATTGCTCCTTGATCGGATTCCTGTTCCGGACGGAACACCTGCAGCTTGATCTGGCCGACCGTCTCGTCGCCGATCCGGGCGGTTCCGGCTATCTCGGCATAGGTCCCTCCGCGTTTACGGTCATTGATCGTAACCTCGATGCGGGAGCCGACCGGTATCCGGTCCAGAAAGAACTCGGCCTTCTTGATGCCCACGATCCAGCCCACCTTCCCCGCTGCCGGGTCCCCTTTCCGCATCTCGTCCCATCCGAAATGCGCGCCCGCGGTCTGTGCCGCCAGCTCGATCAGTATGATCGGATCGACAAAGCCGTCCTCGCACAGGGGCCAGCGGTCCGACGCGGTGGACGCGGTCACGCACCGTTCATCATCCATAACGGTGATTTCGCCGATGAGCTTCATGGCTCCGCGGTGGGGGATCAGTGTTTCGATATCGTGCATGGCAAATTTCCGGCCGTCAATGGTACAATACCATAGTTGCACCGGCGGATTGATGTCAATAAAAATATCTTGACACCAGGCCGGTATCAAATTCTATTCTAGAGAACCACACGACCGAGGAACCCAATGGAACAATTGATTTCCGAACTTAAAGAAAAAATAATCGAGACGCTTGACCTTATCGATGTCAAGCCATCCGACTTCAAGGAAGACGAGCCGCTTGTCGGCGGACCGCTCGGCATCGATTCCATCGACATTCTCGAGCTTGCCATGATGATCGACCGCGACTACGGGATTAAAATCGACAACAAGGAGCTGGGGCAGAAAGTCTTCGTATCCCTCAGGACCCTGGCAGAGCATATCCAAAAAAACAGAAACAGGTAACACGCGTGAACCGCACTCGGGTTTTCATAACCGGCATGGGGATAACCAGCTCCCTCGGGGAGGGCGTGGCCGCGCATCTGGACGCGCTGAAGAGCAACCGGACCGGCATTCGGCCGCTCGGCCTCTTCACCGTGTCCGGGGGCAACCTCTTCCCGGCCGGCGAAATCGCCGGGTTCCGCGCTCCGGCCGGAATTCCCCGCACCCACGCGCTCGCGCTCGCGACGGCGCGCCAGGCGGTCCCCGCCGGCGCGGTACCTGACGCAATCATACTGGGCACGACCACCGGCGGCATGCCGTCCACGGAAGAATCCCTCAGGAAGGGAGAGACCGGACCGGATGCCTACCGCCTTCATTCAACTTCGTCCGTCGCCGAGCTGCTGGCGGCTGAAACAGGCTGCACCGGACCAGTCATGACCGTTACCACGGCCTGCTCGTCGGGAACGGCTGCGATCAAGCTCGCCCTTGAATTGCTGCGGAACGGGATGGCCCGGCGTGTCCTGGCTGGCGGCGCCGACGCGCTTTGCCGCCTCACCTATTACGGATTCAATTCCCTCCAGCTCATCGACCCGGCGGGCGCGCGCCCGCTGGACCGCGCCCGCCGCGGCATGAGCGTGGCCGAGGGAGCCGGCATGATCATGCTCGAGGCGGCCGGGTCGCCGCCTCCGGGCGCCATCGCCGAGCTGCTGGGTGCGGGCCTTTCCTGCGACGCATATCATCCCGCGGCTCCGCACCCGGAAGGGGACGGCGCGCGAGCCGCCATGACGCGCGCCATCGAGGACGCGGGCGTACGAGCCGCCGACATCGGGTACATCAACCTGCACGGCACCGGCACCACGGACAACGACCTGGCGGAAGCCCGTGCCATCCGCGCCCTGTTCGGCGAAACCGTGCCGCCCGTCTCCTCGATCAAGGGCGCAACGGGCCATTCTCTCGCGGCGGCCGGCGCCATCGAGGCGGTCGTCTGCGCCATGGCACTCAGGGACGGCATCATCCCGGCAAACACCGGCTGCACCGAGCCCGACCCCGCGCTTGGCGTCATGCCCCTGCTCGCCCCCCTGGAGAAAAAGCCGGCGCTGGTGCTGTCCAACTCCTTCGGGTTCGGCGGCAACAATGCGTGCCTGGTGATGTCCGGCCCGGACGCCGCGCGCGAAGAGCCGTCCCGCACGCCCCTGTTCAGATTTGAGGCTGTCAGCAGCGCCTGCATGACCGGCGCCGGAGACACAGAACAAACGATCGCCGCTATCATCGAAGGGAAAAAGTGCCGCGGCTTGCTGCCGCTGGCCGACATATCTGCCAAGCTGCCACCGCGCGAGGTGCGGCGGCTCAAGCGGCTCCCGCGCCTCGTCATATCCCTGGCCATGGAAGCCTCCGGGATCGCGGGAAGCGCGGCAAAGCCGTCATCGATATTTTTCGGGACCGGGTGGGGCCCCCTGTCCGAGACCCACGATTTCCTTTCCAAGCTCTTCGAGTCGGGAGAGCAGTTTACCAGCCCCACCGACTTCGTCGGGTCCGTGCACAACGCGCCCGCGGGGCAGGCCGCCATCTGGCTCAAGGCCACCGGCGCAAACCTGACCGTGACCGGCGGCGACTCTTCCTTCGAGCAGGCCCTGTTAGCCGCGGCCCTGGCCGCGGGCGAAGGCGAGGCCCTGCTCGTAATGGGAGCCGACGAGCACCATGAAGTTCTATCACCCCTGTTCGACGCGTCCGTACGTGCGGGCGGCCCTTCTTCAGACGGCGGCGGCGCCCTGTGCCTCAGGAAAAGCGGCGCGCCGGCCGGGGTCACCATTGCCCCGCTCTTTTACCGGGGCTCGCGGAACAACCGGGACGTCATTTCCGCATTAATCGAATCCGCGGGAGGCGCGGGCGTTATAACGAAAAAGTACGCCGCGATTTTCGCCGGTATGCCGGCCGGGAACAGACAGGAGTGCGAAAGCAGATTAAACCAGCTGATTACCGCGACCGGCTTTACCGGGCCGGTCATAGATTACCGGGGCCTGACGGGCGAGTTCGCGTCAGCCTCCGCTGTCGCTGCAGCGCTTGCCGTTCGCTTCGCCGCCCGGGGCGAGATCCCGGCTCCCGTCACCGGCGGCGCTTCCTGCCCCCTGGCCGGGAAGGGCATCCTCATGCTCGGTCTTGGCGAATTCATCACCGCGGTTGAGATAACCGCCTGAAACAGTATGAAAGTCCTGCTCATATCAGCAAACACCGTGCGTGTCCCCTATTGCATCTACCCCATCGGACTCGACTACGTTGCCGGCTCCCTGTCGCCGCGGCATGAAGTAAAAATCGCGGACGTGAATATCGTAAGCGGGACAGCAGCGATCGGGGAGCTGATCGACGGGTTCGGGCCTGACATCGTCGGCCTCTCCCTCCGCAACATCGACAACACCGACGCGATGGACGCGAAAGGCTTCATCCGCGCCTACCGCGAGCTGACCGACGCCGTCCGCGAACATACCGCCGCGCCTGTCGTCCTGGGCGGGAGCGGGTTCACCATATTCCCACGGCAATTGATGGATGCCCTGGGCGCGGATTACGGCATAATCGGCGAGGGCGAGCGGCTTGACCAGCTCCTGGACGCGATCGAAGAGGGGCGGGACCCGTCCGAATTGGAAGGCGTCATCATGAAACACGCGCCGGAACCGAGCCCCAGGCCGCTTGAATCTATTCCCCCAAGAAGATTCAATCCGGGAGGCCACGACCGGTTTTACATCGCCCGGGGCGGCATGCTGAATCTGCAGAGCAAGCGCGGCTGTGAATACAACTGCGTGTACTGTACCTACCCCCGCATCGAGGGAAGTGACTTTCGCCTTATACCGCCGGAAGAGGTCGCCGCCACGGCGCTCGAGCTCGAACGGGCAGGCGCAAAATATTTTTTCATAACCGACTCGGTCTTCAACGGCAACTACGGGCACAGCCTCGAAGTCGCCCGCGCATTCGCGAAACAGGGCCTCTCGATCCCCTGGGGCGCCTTTTTCGCCCCCACGCGCCCTCCCGACGGGTATTACGAGGAGCTGCGCGGCGCCGGGCTGACGCACGTCGAGTTCGGGACCGAGGCGCTGTCCGACCGGATGCTCGCGGCCCTCAGGAAACCGTTCAATGCCCGCGACGTGTACGTTGCGCACGAGGCGGCCTGCGGCGCGTCCCTTTATATCGCGCATTACCTCCTGCTCGGCGGTCCGGGCGAGAACCGGAACACGGTGGTCGAGACGATTGAAAACGCAAAGCGCCTGGAGAAATGCGTTATCTTCTTTTTCTGCGGCATCAGGATCTATCCCCACACCGCCCTCTACGACATAGCCCTGGCGGAAGGCCAGATCTCGGCGTCCGACGACCTGCTCGAGCCCGTGTTCTACCAGTCCCGGGATATCGACAGCGCCGAGATATACCGCATGGTCTCGGAGGAGGGAGCCGGGCGTGAGAACTGGTTCGTCGGGTCGGGCGGGAGAAGAAGCGCGCGGCTGGTCGCGCGCCTTCACAAACAGGGACAGACCGGACCCCTGTGGGAGCACATGATCAGATGAACCGGGGACCTTCAATCGTCCCCCTCGCGCCGGCGCACCTGGTGGGGCTCGGCGCGTTCCAGGCGGCCGCCCTTCTGGCGCTGGCCGATGTTCGCCTGGCCGCCCTGCCGCTTGGCATATTTATTATTCTCTGCTTCGCGGCCCCCCTGTTCCCGCGCTCGAGCTTTTATCTTCCGGTGACGTACCGGGCGACGGCGCGCGGCCGCGCCGTCGCCCTCACCTTCGACGACGGGCCGGACCCTGACACCACGTCCGCGCTCCTCAATCTGTTGAAGAAGCACGGCGTCAGCGCCGCATTTTTCGTGACCGGCAGCCGCACAGCAGCCCGGCCGGACCTGGTCCGCATGATCCTGGAACAGGGACACGAGATCGGCAACCACTCGTATAACCACTCGCCGCTCCTCATGTTCGGGTCCGCGGGCAGGATACGAAAAGAGATCGCCGGGACACAGGAAGTACTGGCCCGGCTCGGTATCACGCCGCTTGCCTTCCGTCCGCCGGTCGGGATCACGGGCCCGCGGCTCTGGCGGCCGCTCCTCGAAAGCGGCATGTTCTGCCTGAATTTCAGCCGCCGCGCCCGTGACGCCGGCAACCGCCGGATCGGCGGACTCGCGAAAAAGATAGCGCGGCGCGCCCGGCCGGGCGACATCGTGCTCCTGCACGACGTGGCGCCTTCTCCCGGTTTCGATGTCCGGTCGTGGCTCGGCGAGATCGACTCGCTCATCGTTTCACTCAAAGACCGCGGGTTCGAGATCCTTCCCCTCTCGGCGCTGATTGGCAGGCCGGTCATGCAGTCGGCAGCCCTCTCGTCGCCCGCGTCCCTTTTCTACGGATCAATTGCCGGATCCTACAACAAAGAGCGGCAGAAGCACACTTCGTGGAAAAAAGAGCGGGATTTGTTCAATTCGAATCTCCTGCCGCTTCTCAACCGGGGCCAGGCAGTTCTCGAGCTCGGCGCCGGAACCGGTCTCTTCACCATCCCGATCGCGCGCAGGTGCGGACACATCACGGCGATGGAGCTCTCTCCCCTCATGGCGGATCTTCTGAAACAGACGGCCGCGCGGGAAGACATTGAAAACATAGACTGCCGGACCGGCGACATCGAGCTCCTTGATGCGGGCGGGCCGTATGACGTGATCTGCTCCTTCTCGGCCCTTGAGTATGTCGCGGATACCGGCGCCCTGTTCGCCCGGCTTTTTCCGCTGCTGAAGCCCGGCGGCATTCTCTACGTGACCACAGCGCGAAGATCCCTTTTCCGCTTGTTCACCCAGGTCGGCAACGCGCTGCGCCAGGGACTCTGGCTGCGCGCTCATTCGCGGCGATCCATCGAAAAAGCGCTCACATCGGCCGGTTTTCGTCCCGAACGGATTTCTGCGCATCTCCTTACATGTGGCCACTTCGGCGGCATGCTCCTTGAGGTGATAGCGAAAAAAGGGGGCCAGTAGACGGGTCTTTTTTTCTTGACAACAGGTGCAGGCTTTTATTTTAGTTAAATCCGTTTTATGCGGTACCTGCATACTGCGTAAAATCCGGAATTATCATATAATGAACAGTCAGTGGCATAGTGTGCGAAATCCGAGGGAGGACGGCCCGCACGAACTCTCCGCCGAAGCGACCCCGGGACGGGACTCGCTCTGGTTTGACGGTCATTTTCCGGGCTCTCCAATTCTTCCCGGTATTGCGCAGCTCGGCATGGTTTCCGACCTGCTCAAATGGCACGCGGAAAATCAGGGCGCGAGTGTATCGATATCTTCATTTTCAAGGGTGCGGTTCCGGCAGTTCATCCATCCCGATGACGCCGTAACCGTGACAATTACGCCTGAGGGCGGCGATCCGACAGCATATAAATTCAGGATCGTTGCCAAGGGGCAGCTTGCGTGCAGCGGGCAGTTCAGGACGGCGGCTGCCGCCGAATGAACTCAATAACGATGAAATAACGAAAGAGGAGGGACCCTCATGGCTGATACAAAAATGATCCTTCGCGTCGCGGAGATCCTGATCGAAGAGCTGAAGCTCGAAGACGTGACGCCGCAAACCTTCGACCCGGAGATCGATCTGATCGATGAAATGGGGATCGACAGCATGGACCTGACCACGGTGGTGCTGGTGCTCCAGGACGAATACGGCATTTCCATCGATGAAGACGACTACCCCAAACTGAAGACCGTTCGATTAATCGCCGAATATATCGAGCAAAAGTTGAATGAAAAGTGAACATTCGCTATATTGGCCTAAAAACCCGGCGCCTGTCCGGGAGCCGGATGTGACAGCGATGAATGTCAAACACGCACCCATACCTGCATCGGAACAAAGCGCGGCCGGCAGCAAGATGAAATTCTCGCAGATCATCGCGGACCCCGTCGTGCGCGAGCGGTGGGAAAAAGTGCGCCGCTGGTTTTTCCTTCGCGAGTCGACCTATGACATGACCAACCGCTGCAACATCAGGTGCGACGGGTGCTACTACTATGAAGGCGAGAAGCAATTCACGAAGGAAAACGGCAGGCCCGGCGACTGGCGCGCCCTGATGGAGTCGGAGAAGCAGCGCGGCATCACCTACGTCGTCCTTGCCGGCGCCGAGCCGTCCCTGGTCCCCGAGCTATGCCAGACCTGCTACGACGTCATCCCCCTGGGCAGCATCGCCTCCAACGGTTTCAAGCGACTCCCGGAGAGAGTCGGATACAAGATACACATCTCCGTATGGGGTAACGACGACACGAGCCGGCGCATCCGGAACGCGAAGGACCTGCTCGCGAAACAGATCGACAATTACCGGAGCGACCCGCGCGCCGTGTGGGTATACACCTTCACGCGGGAGAACATCGACGAGATATACGCCGTAATGGAGGCCCTTGCGGGCAACGGCTGCAGAGCGACGTTCAACATGTTCTCCGCTCCGGTGGGATACGCGGGCCCGCTCCGGCACGATGCCGGCTCGCTCGCCCGCACACGCGAGGTCATGCTGGACATCCTGGCGAAATACCCGGAGCACGTCCTGTATTCGCCCTACAACGCGGTGGCCCACACCCACCGGCTCGGCCTCCATGACCTGTACGCCTGCTCCTACCCCCGGATGAACCCGTCAACCGATATCGGGCTCGGCAGGTCCTTCCGCCAGTACCGGACGGACCTTACCTGGGACAGGGGCGTGGCCTGCTGCGTGCCGGACACGGACTGCCCCGACTGCCGTCACTACGCAGCAGGGAGCGCGGTGGTGACCGCGCGGCTATACCGCCACGGCTCGGACCCGGAAGCCTTCAGGGCCTGGCTCGACTACGTGGACACCTATCTTGCGGTCTGGGTCATGGGATACGAGAAGGGGAAAAACCTGCTGGACCGCCCGACGCCTCCTCCCGGGTTCGGGCTGTAGGCCGCGGGCGCACACTGAAAACGCAAGGAAAAATTCGAGGAGAAATTCATGAACACCGTCAGTTCATTGCTTGATACAGAATGGCATGAGCGGTACCGCCGCATAGCCACGCTCAACATCCGGAGCTCCATCTACGACGTGACCAACAACTGTAACCTCCGGTGCAAGGGCTGCTTCTTCTTTTCATCCGACGAGCACAAGAAATCCCCGGACGAGCCGGACATCCGCAAGTGGGAAGAGTTCGTCGACAAGGAGAAGGCGCGCGGCGTCAATCTGGCGATCCTGATAGGCGGGGAGCCGACCCTCTACCTGGACCGGGCAGAGGCATTCTACAAACGGCTCCCGACCTACTGCGCCACCAACGGCATCATCAAGGTCCCGCGCGACCGGTTCCCGGACATGATGGTGGGCATCTCCCTCTGGGGCGACGAGGAGGACGAGAAGACGCTCCGCGGCCGCGACGTTTTCTCCATCTCCCGCAAGAACTATGAGGGCGACCCGTATGCCTACTACCTCTACACCATCACCCCGAAACAGATAGGAAAAACCGAAACAATCATACAAAAAATCAGGGACGCGGGGCTCAAGGTGCACATGCAGCTTCTCTCCAACGACGAAGGGGTGGACGGCTTCTCCTGGACCGAAGAGGAGCTTGCCGCCATCAGAATCGAGATGGACGCCATGCTCGAAAAATACCCGGACACGGTCATCTCCTCGAAATACTACCATGAAATAATTACCACCGGGAAGATGCTCGGCAGGCCGTTCGGCTGGAACGAGTGTCCCTCCGTGACCAAGCCGCTGGACAGGCGCAACCCCCAGCCAAAGAGGCTTATCGAGTTCATCCGGTGGGCCGCAGACCTGAAAACGATGCACCGCTGCTGCACCTCCGAAACGCGTGACTGCTCCACCTGCAAGGACGGCGCGGCCCACATGAGCTGGGTCATGGTGAACAAGCGCGCCCACATGCGCTCGACCAGGGACCTCCAGAACTGGATCGAGGTGTACGAGATGTTCGCGAAGCTGTACAAGTTTATCCCGTGGTGATTGCATTACATTTGTGTCATATACCGATGTTGCCATTGCGAGGAGCCTTCATTGATGGGGGCTACGAAGCAAGCTTCACCATGAGAAAAAATATTTAATGATTCTGGAAATTGCTCATCGCATGATAAGTCAGATCGCTGCGCTGCGCTCGCGATGACAAGAAAGAACGTATGATGAGTGCATCAGACCCGAAACAACCGGTAATCCTCGGCTACGACATGGTCTCTCCGCTTGGAACGGACCTTACCTCCCAGTGGGAGCGCGCCGCCCGCGGCGAAAGCGGCGTGGGCCCGCTGACCCGCTTCCCCTACGATGAGAACTTCCCGGTGCGCATAGCCGGCCAGGTCGCCGGGTTCGATGCTGCGCCCTACCCGTTCCTCGCTCCGCGCGAGATGGCGCACTGGACCTCGCCGATATACCGGCACGCGATGCTCGTGGTGCACCGGGCCCTGGCGGCAAGCGGGATCGAGATCACCCCGGGGCTCGCGCCCCGCGTGGGCATCACCTTCAGCACCGCCGTGGGCGGGCTGGATGCGGTCATCGCCGCCGACCGGCTCATGGTGAAGGACGGGAAATCGCCCCATCCCTTCACCAACCCGAACTCCTGCATCAACATGGTCGGCGGCAAGGTCTCGATCCTGACCGGAGCGACCGGGCCCATAACCGCAACCATCACCGCGTGCGCGACCGGAGCGACCTCCATGATCATCGGCTCGATGTTCCTGCGCCAGGGGATCGCCGACGTGGTGATCTGCGGCGCGGTGGACTTCCCGCTCGTGGAGCCGATCGTGGCCGGCTTTGCCTCGATGAACGGTGCATACAAGCACAAAAAGGACCAGCCGGAAGAGCCCGCTGCGGCAAGCAGGCCTTTTTCAGCTAACAGGCGCGGCTTTGTCGTATCCGAGGGGGCCGCCTCGGTCGTCATCGCGACAAGGGAATTCGCGGAGGCTCACGGCCTATCATACTCGTTCGAGATTGCGGGATGGAGCATGACCTCGGACGCGTACCACTTCGTGGCGCCAAACCCCGCCACGGTCACCCGCTGCGTCGGGGAGAGCCTGGCCGCGGCCGGCTTGAAACCGGCGGACGTGGCTGCGGTTAACGCGCACGGCACCTCGACAAAGATAGGGGACAGTGTCGAGTACGATGCCCTCTCCGCCGTTTTCGGCGGCACCATCCCGCCCGTGTCCGCCAACAAGTCGCAGATCGGGCACGCCATGGGCGCCTCCAGCGGCATAGAATCCGTGTTCGCGCTCGAGGGCATGAGACGGGGCATGCTCCTTCCCACCATCAACTACTCGCCCGACCCGGCAATCCCGATCGACTGCGTGCCCGAAGGCGCGCGCCCGCTTACCCAGGAGTTCGTCCTGAAAAATGCCTTCGGCTTCGGCGGGTGCAACTCCTGCATCTTGTTCCGCCGCGTTCAGTAAGCATTTCCTTAAATCGTGATAAACTGAGGCAGGCCCCGGTAGGGGGCGTCCCACTGCACGTACCCGATCCGGTTTTTCCGGTTCCGGTCCGAGATAGTGGGCAGGGACATGCGTATGATCGGTATGCCGGTATGGGGGGTCGAGGTATAGGCGAACAGGAAGCGGTGGTTGTGCCCGTGGATCACCGAGTGGAACGGGTACCGCCCGAGGAGGCCCTCCTCGATGTAGTGGCCGCGATAGATCCCGGCGTGCCGGTCCCCGGATTCGCGCCAGAGGCTCCGGTGCGTCACCAGGTGCAGCAGGCACCCGCGCGTGTCAATCGACGACAGGCGCTCAGCGGCCCAGGCCACCTGCTTTTTTCTGATCCTGTTCATGCCGACGAGCCCCAGCTTGTGGGCCTGGCCGCGGTGCGTGCTTCTCAGGCACACGAACAGGTGGTTATCGAACCGGACGATGGAGTCGCATTCCTCCCGGGCGAGGACGCCCTCCTGGAACAGCACCGGCTCCATGAGCCGCTCGTACCGCTCCCGCGCCTTCCAGTTCGTGAGAATATACTCGCCGATCCAGTCGCCGAAGTCGTGGTTGCCCGGGGTCAGGACGAGCCGCATGCCCGCGCCGAGGAGCGCGCTGATGAACTGACCGGCCTCCTCGTATTCCCCCGGCGTGGCGTGCTGGGTCATGTCCCCGGCAATAACGACAAGGCGCTCCGGGTTCATGGCCGGGTTCACCGCCGCTTCAATGAAATGCCGCACGTTTTTCGATACGGTCGCGCCGAAATGTATGTCGGATATGAGAAGCATGGAAGCGCATACTCCTGGGGGATAGATTTGTGAGCCGCCTGACCACCTTGTCCCTGTATAGATAAATAGCAAGGAATTTTCTCATGCTCGCGGCCCGCCGTCCCGGAATATGCCGGTCGGCTCCTCTGGCGCATATACTTCTTGACTTCACACCTTGACGCAATCATTATACGTCTCCAGAAAACAGGCTTCGGTTGACAATGCCTATGAAATAGGCATCAATGGCCTTCTTACTGGCAGCGGTCATGGCTCTTCCCGGACTATCCGCGTACCGGATCTGTCATCCCCCCGTACTGCCATACCAGTACAGATTCCTGAACTTATCGAGTAATAAATATGGGGGGAGTATTTTTACCGCACCCTGACCGACACGACGCACCCCCCGTGTCGATACATTACCGGTAACAGAGCCATATTATCATTGACCGGCCCGGCACACGGGTGTAAACCTGCACCGGCCGCCATCCCGGTGAAAGAGGTCTTTCGATGAAACTGTCAATTCTCGGCATTACGGGCAGCCCGGTGAAAGAGGGCAACGTCGAGCTGCTGTGGAACAAGATGCTGGACGCGGTCCGGGGTCCGGACATCTCGGCGGAAACGGTCAATCTCTCCGTGACCGACATACAGGATTGCCGGCACTGCAACTTCTGCCTTAAAAAACAGACGCCCGAGCGCTACTGCGCCATACAGGACGGCGCGCAGGAGATATACCGCAAGGTGGAGTCGGCGGACATCATCGTGCTCGCGAGCCCCGTGTATTTCATGCGCACCAGCGCGATAATGGCGGCCATGCTCGACCGCATGCGCGTTTTCGTGTTCGGGAACGTGGCCGGCGGCAGGCTCAAGAACAAGGTGGGTGTGAGCGCGGCGGTCGCGTGGGCGCGCCACGGCGGTCTCGAGACCACGCACCTCTCGCACCTCTACTTCTTCCTGACGGCCGAAATGCTGCCGGTGAGCGTGCACCACTGCATCAGCCCGCTGGGCGCCTCTGCCGTGGCCAGCCCCGGCGGAACGGGCCTGTTCGACAGGGAAATACGTCACGGCATCGAAAAGGACGCCGCCGGCCTTCACTCTGCATCGGCAATGATGAAACGCGCGGTGGAGCTGGCGACCCTGGTCAGGAAAGGCAGCGGGATGGAGTGAGAGCGGCAGTGGAGATGTCATTGTTCGGTGTAATGAGATTTATATAAAAATTGAATAATACTGAAACGGATATAACCAAATAAAGCGAGGCATTAATGAAAACAAGGCGATACTCACTGTTTGTCATTCTGGCCGGCATTGCCACCTTTGCGTCCATGATTTTTATGATCGCCATGAGCGGCGGCGAAATAGCCCGGCCGGCCGAATATCCCAACAAGGAAGGATTCACCCAGGCCATATTCTGGTTCGAGATGGTCCGGAGCCCGGAAGAGGTCAGGTCGGTGCTGGGAGATCCGGGTTCCACGGAAGGGATCAGGCTGCGCCATGCCATGGATATGACTAACAGGTATGATTTTATTTTCATGGTGTGTTATCCCCTTCTTATCGCCTCGCTTTTCCTGTTTCTCAACCGCCGCCTTGCGGATGACGGACGACGGCTGCGTCACGGCACCGCGCTCGTGACAGCGGGGGCATGCCTGTCCGCGGTCATAATGATCGCGGACGCGTACGAGAATACCCGGCTCTTCAGGCTGTCGGCCTATACCGATCTTTCGAACATCGATCCCGGCGTGATCTCGCAGCTCATGATCGCGACGAACATCAAGAGCGGCGCCATAATGATCGCGGGATTACTGCTCGTGTATTTGTACGTCCTGTACTTCAAGAAAGCGTGGGGAATCCTGCTTCCCCTCATATACGCCGTTTCAGTAGCTTTCGGCACCCTAGCCCTGATCGCAGGCTCCATGAGGGCCCTAATCGAAACAGGAGCTACGATCGGCATGATCGGATGGCTCATATCCACGGTCCACGGCGGGTACTGGTTTTTTAAAAAAACTTCATGATGCGATCTTTATTCACAGCATATGCTTTATTACATGCAATAGTTCCAGGACAGGCGGCGGGGAATTGAACTGGTTTGTTTCAAAAGCCGTCGATCTAAAAGATTTCCTGTTCAGTGAAAAGGAATGGGCCGGTTTTACCTGGCTGCTTAAAATTCTTTCAGTTTACCTGGCAGCCGGAATCCTTCTCACCCTTGCGTACGAGCATATACCCGCCATGCGCCGCCTGGAGCCATTTATAATCGGGGCCTCGTTTCCGATCTATGTCCTTGTTTTCGGGCTGCTGTCCGGCGTGCCCGCCTTCAACCTGTGCCGGACCGCGGCCGCGCGGTTCCAGACGAAAGGCAGGGCGGTTTTCATCATACTGCTTATCATGGCCCTGTTCTGCGCATGCGTGATCCTTCCGCAGATCATCCTGCCACGGCTCCTGCCCGTCTTTACCTCTGCCCTGGTTGTGCTGTTCATCGTCATCATTTTACTGCTGGGTCTCCTGGGCATTCTGAAATTTGTTCTGAGGGATATAATTCAGGTGATGAACAAGTAATAATTCAGCATGCGATATTTGCTGACCAGGCCGGCACCTGACATCCTTCAGGCTGAGTAGCGTCCGGGAAAGGACTGATTATATCCACCGGGGCCAGGCCCCTGGCGGGTCCCGGCCTCAATTTCACCGATACACTCATTCACAGGATTGAAGAAATACCGAAAACCGGCGCGATCACATCCCCGGCTACCGTTGCCGGAGATGTATATCAGCCGAAGCACCCGGTCCGACCCGGTGCCGCCGTTCCGGCCGCTTATTTCTTTTCGGCAATAGTGCCGCCCGCTATGCGGGCGCCCGCCTGCCCGGCCGGATCAGAAACGTTATCATCCGGCTTTTCATGGATGATGATTGAGGTGCCGCCCTCTCGCAGGATGGAGTTTTCTTTCCCCTGTTCGAGGGTTACGTTTTTCACGGTAATTTTCACACTGACCGTGCCTTCCTTGCTCACCTCGACATTGGGAAGGTCGCCGGCATGGCTTCCTTTCGGGTTCTCCATGCCATGCTCTTTTTTAAACGGATTGAAGTGCCCGCCGGCACTCTTGAAGTCGGGGGGTTCAACCGCTCCTTTTTCATGTATGTGGATGGCATGGATGCCGGCGGGAAGATTTTTCAGCTCGCCCTTGATATACACGCCGTTCCAGCAGTGGCTGATGACAAGGGTGCCGATTGATTCTCCTTTTGAATTAATCATTTCCGCTTTCGCTTCCGGATACTTTTTACAGGCAGTTAATGAAAGCAACAGGACGATGCCCGCAAGAACGGCCACTCCCGTTAAGAATCTTGTTGTCTTCGCTATCATGATCTTCCCTCCTTTTTCTTACAGGTGTATGATAATTACTGAAATATACCGAATGTCACGGGAAATTTCAAGGCATCAGGGCGATCAATGTTCGTGAAATTACCGGCCTGCCGGTCCGGCGCGATGTCGTTCGTTTGCGACTATATGCATCAGCGAGGCATGTGATGGAAAATTGAAAAAATTATTGTTGTTTATTCTATGCGCCTTTCCTATTGTTGACCCCATGTTTTTCAGGGAGTCAGTGTCTCCCGGACCAGTACTAAAAAATCATGAAAGCACCTAAAAACAGGCGTGTTTATGTCATAGGCTACGGGGCAGCGACCCCGCTGGGCGCCACTTTCGAGAAATCGTGGGCCCGGGCGGTCAGGGGGGAGGCCGGTTTCCGGAAGGTGACCCGCTGCGAGGTCCATTCCGCGTGCAACGTCGTGGGCGAAATCCCGGACTGGGACCCGCGCGCGCTCGATTTCGCGGACGAGAAGGAGATTTACAACTGGAACGCAGACTTCGTGCTCCTGACCATGGCGGTCTGCCAGGAGGCGGTCCGCCGCTCCGGCCTCGTGATAGACGCCGCCACGGGACCGCACACCGCCTGCCTGATCGGCTCGGCCCTGAACGGCTCGGACGCGTACCGCACGGCAATGGACAATTACCTCACCCGCGGGCCCCTGAAGGTGAGCCCCTACCTGTTGCCGAACCTCTGCGCCAACCTGCCCTCCGGCAAGGCGGGCATGCTCCTCGGTTTCACGGGACCCATCTTTGCCCCCGAAGGCGCCTGCGCCTCCGGCAACCATGCCATCGGCATCGGCGCGCGCATGATACGGGACGGGGACGTGGACTTCGTGCTGGCCGGCGGTGCCGACACCTGCATCATCCCCGAGATCATCCACGGGTTCGAGAACATGAACGCCACTATCAAGATCAAGCCGGGCGACCGGGCGCACGACGACCCGGCGCAGGCCTCGCGTCCCTTCAGCGCGGACCGTAGGGGCTTCGTCCTGTCCGAGGGCGCGGGCGTGGTCGTGCTGGCTGCGGACGAAGCTGTCCGGGCCCACGGCCTGGAGCCGAAGGCGGAGGTGCTGGGCATCGGCTGGAACTCCGACGCGCACCACTTCACCCGGCCGAACGGCGAGACCATCGTCGTCTGCATGAAACAGGCCATCGATGACGCCGGCCTCGCGCCCGCCGACATACAGTACGTGAACGCGCACGGTACGTCCACGCCCAAGGGCGACGCGACCGAGATCGAATGCCTCAAGTCGGTATTCGGAACGGGGATGGAAAAGGTCCCCGTGTCATCGAACAAGTCGCAGATAGGGCATACCCTGGGCGGTGCCGCCGCGATCGAGGCGGCGTTCGCCATCGAGGGCATGCGGCAGGGGATCATCCTTCCCACGATAAACCATATCCCCGACCCCCTGCTGGACGGCGTTGACGTGGTCCCCAACGAGGCGCGGCGGCAGGGCCATGACCTGATCATATCCAATTCCTTCGGCTTCGGCGGCACCAACTGCTGCGTCGTGTTCAGGGGGGTGTAGCGTGAAACCGAAACCCTTCAGGCCTGAAGTGCTCAACAACGACGGGAGGTTCGTGCGCGATCGCACCACCGGCGACGTCTGGCACCGGTGCAGCCACCGGACGCTGTACGCGGACACGGACCGGTCCGAGGTGGTGTACCACTCGAACTACCTCCGCTATTTCGAGCTGGGCCGGGCCTCACTCATGCGTGACGCCGCCTACCCTTACCGCGAGATAGAGGAGAGCGGGTTCGTGTACCCGATCATCGACCTGGGCGTCACCTTCTACGCTCCGCTCTACTATGACGACCTCATCTGGGTGCATACCAGGCCGATCGAGCTCGAGCGGGTGCGCCTCAAATTCGACTACCTCATCACCCACGCCGACACCGGCAGGCTCATCTGCCGCGGCTTCACCAGGCACTGCGCGCTCAACAGGGCCGGCAGGCCCGTGGCCGTGGACGAGAAGACCGTTCACCTATGGAAGACATTCCCGAAATAAAGAGGCCGGATCGCATGCCGGTGTCAATTGGCGTTGCCGGCTACCTGCGCGACCACGTGTTCCGGGACCGGGCCGTGTACCCGGCAGTGGAGGCCATGCGCGTGCTCGCCGGGTCGGCGCTGGCGCGCGTTCCGGGCATGGAAGTGCGTTTCATCGAAAACGCCGACTTTGCCCGCTTCCTGGAAATTCCTCCGGAGGCCTCCTCGATCGAAGCGTACAGCGAGATCGAGACGAGCGGCGGGGCCGTATCCGCAAAGCTCATCACCATCAAGAAGTCCGGCACAACCTCCATCACCCGCGCCATGGAGCACGTGTCCCTCACCTTTCCCGGCGAAGTCCCGGCCATGCCCCCGCCGCCCCTCGATGATACCCTCGGACTCGAGGGGATATGCGCGGCCCCGGACCCGGTCATGATCTACGACGAGCTGGTCCCCTTCGGACCGGCCTATCGCAACATCGAACGCCTGCATGTTTCGGAGCAGGGCGCGGTAGCGCTGGTCAACGGCGGAACGGACGCGGCCCCTGACGGGCCGCTCGGCTCGCCCTTTCCCCTTGACGCGTCGTTCCACGCCGCGTGCGTGTGGGGCCAGCGGTACGCGGGCATTGTCGGGTTCCCCGTGCATATCGACGGCCGGGTGATCCGGAAAAAGACCGCACCAGGCGAAACGTACGCGAGCAGGATCACGCCCGTGTCCGCGGCGGGCGGCCTGCTCGTCTTCAACATAATGATTTATGACATGGACGGCGGCCTGTGCGAAAAGACGCACGGCCTCCACATGAAAGACGTGAGCGGCGGCGCCATCCAACCTCCCGAGTGGATCCGCGCCGCCGGTCCCGATCCCCTCGCGCGGATACGGGACCGCTGCCGCGACCTCTGCGTGGTAGAGCTGGACTCCCTCACCGCGCCGTGCACGGGGATCCTCTCCGATGCCGAGCGCGCGCGCTTCGGCTCCATGCGGGCGAAGCGCGCCCGGACCTTCCTGGGCGCGCGCATGGCGCTTAAAAAGCTTGCGCGCAGGCTCCCGGGCGCGGGCCCCGGCATCGCGCCGGGCGAGCTGACCACCATGCACGAGGATGGGCGCCCCCGCTGTCCCCTTCCGGACGGCAGCGAGCCGTATCGCTGCACCGCTTCCCACGACTCGCGGTTTGCTGTCGCGGCCCTGTCCGAAGGCCGGATCGGGATTGACGTGGAGGCCTTATCCGGACGCGTTATGAACGGGCGCAGCCTGTACATGCACGAAGAGGAGCTTGCACTGGTGCGGGAGCATTCCATCGGCGAAATGGAAGCGTCAGCCCGGGTCTGGTCAGTCAAGGAGGCGGTGTCAAAGGCCCTGGGTATCCATCTGGCCGGGGCGTGGGAGAAGACCATGGTAACAGAAGTCGGGGACAAGCAGAGCTTGTTTCAAATTGACGGCATATCGCAGACGGCCTTCCATGCAGTAGTGGACGGCCATCTGTTTACACTCGTAATCATGCCTTAAGATTGCAGCAGACTTAAAGATAAGAAGTTATTCCGGTTTTACGCTCAGAAACTCTTTTACCCTGGCTATGCTTTTTTCATCAAACTGCAGTGTAAAAGGAGTCGTACCGAAATAGAATCGAATCGCGAAGCTGGAGCAATTTTTAATGGCATCCTCGATTTTTTTATTCAATACTATCTGCGTGTCCCATTCCTCATGCCGGGAGCTGGTGATCTGGGTGCCTCCGGTAGCATAGTTGGGTGTTGCCATGTATGTGGTTACGTTAACAGCCGATGTCTGGCCAAGAGCGATATCAAAAGTCGCATCATTGACCCTGATAACAGCTTTGCCGGTCAGGTCCTGATTTCCGCCCATGAAAATCTTACCTTTCGTGATGTGAAAACTCATAACGGTCGGGGTGGAAACCCTGTTATGGATCTCGCGCGAATAAGTGATTATCGCGTTTCCCCCGCCCTGGAACAAGTTTTCTTCAGATCCCTCCTTCGTTTTCATTGTCACTACGTCGGCCTTTTTAAAATCGTCCCTGACTATCTTTATTCCGCCCATACAGGAAACCAGGAATATAGGCACTAACAGTACTAAAAGCTTTTTCATCGAACCATCCCCTCCATAACTTAAAATAGTTGTTATACGAATGCAGAAAAACATACACACTTCTATTCTTCTATGTCAATAACATATACAAACAAAAAATGGTTCAATGAATGTATAAGAGGCTGATTTCTTTCCACACAATCGATGCGGAAGCCCGCATCTTTGGATTATTCAGATTATGAATGATATTCAATAGCCATGAATCGCGATCCGGCCCGGCTCCGGTCAGTCTGAAAAATTCCTTGAAAAAAAACTCGCACGCACGCTATTGTCGGCCATCGAGTTTGTGATTCAACATCCATTGAAAATCGGGTCATCATGAAACTAATTATACTGATAGCAGTCGCCTACCTGGCAGGTTCCGTGAACTTCGCCATATTGCTCTTCAAGATACTTGGCAAGGAAGACCCGCGCCTCCATTACAGCGGCAACGCCGGCACCACGAACGTGTACCGCATGGCCGGCCCGGCCTGGGCCGCGGCGGTGCTCCT
>Ga0116148_1001556_pt1 | contig 24579 bp, 23 predicted proteins | sample AD_UKC055_MetaG_FD_89786 | JGI IMG/M metagenome (GOLD analysis project Ga0116148, IMG submission 89786) | Active sludge microbial communities of municipal wastewater-treating anaerobic digesters from USA - AD_UKC055_MetaG | ecosystem: Engineered > Bioreactor > Anaerobic > Digestate | place: USA... | reverse complement strand
TGAAGATTTTAATGATATCAGCAGAGGCTGTACCCTACGCAAAAACAGGCGGACTTGCAGATGCCGTAACCGCTCTTGCTGTTGCCCTGCACAAAGAGGGCCATGATGTACGTGTAGTAATTCCCCGCTACTACAAAATAGCCCGCGACACACTTGAGCTGATGGAAGGACCAATGGGCGTTCCGTGCGGGTATCAGGAAGTATGGACCGCTGTCTATACAACGAATCTTCCGGTTCCCGGTAAGAAAGAGGGGCTTCCATTTTATTTCATAGATCACGAACACAGCTTTGGGCGCGACGGTATATACGGAACTCCATTTGAAACCGACTTTGCAGACAATCCTCAGAGGTTTTCAATTCTCTGTCAGGGAGCCTTTCAGCTTTGCAGAAAAATTAACTGGTACCCCGACATCATCCATGCTCATGACTGGTCTGCAGCCCTTGCTCCGGTTATATTAAAGTATAATGAGCGCCGTGAGCAATTTGCAAAAACTGCGAGCGTCTTTACCATTCATAATTTAGGGTATCAGGGTGTATACGGAAAACATAATTATCCTTCCACCGGTATTGACTGGAGCCATTTTTACTCCGCCGGGTTTGAAGACTGGGACAGAATGAATTTCTTAAAAGCAGGTCTTGTGTCTTCTGATTATTTAACCACAGTGTCCCCGACCTATGCAAAAGAAATTCAAATGAGTGAATACGGCTTCCGCATGGACGGTATTTTGCGGCATAGAAGCGATTCACTTGAAGGAATACTCAACGGAGTAGACACCGATTACTGGAACCCCTCAAAAGACACCTACATTCCGGTAAAGTACAGCCACAAAGATATAGAAAAAAAAGCTGATAATAAAAAGGCACTTCAGGAAAGGATGGGGCTGCTCACAGATCCCGATGTTCCTGTCATAGGCATTGTTACGCGTCTTGCCGATCAAAAAGGGGTGGCAGAATTATTTGCTCCAACCTACGGCAGTGTATACAGCATATGTAAAGATATGAAAATACAGATGGTGGTTTTAGGAGCAGGTGAAAAATGGTGCGAAGATGAGCTTAAGTCACTCCAAAACTCATTACCGAATTTTAAAGCCTATGTAGGCTACGATGAAAGTTTAAGCCATCTCATAGAAGCAGGAAGCGATTTCTTTTTAATGCCCTCACGCTATGAACCATGCGGGCTTAATCAAATGTATTCACTTTTATACGGCACACTCCCCATTGTCCGGAAAACAGGAGGACTGGCCGACACTGTCGAAAACTATAATGAACAGACAGGCGAGGGTACCGGCTTCATTTTGGATAACCTTACACCCCAGAGTATTTATGACACAGTGGGCTGGGCGGTATTTGCCTGGTACAACAAAAAAGATCACATACACTCTATGCGTCTGCGGGGAATGAAAAAACAGTTCGGCTGGGATGTATCTGCAAAACGCTATGTAGAAGTGTACAAAAAAGCCTTGAATAGTATTAAGTAAGCCGTGTGCTCTTTGTTTTAGGAGACTTATGTGGAAAAGCTGGCTGGTGAAAATATCAGTATTGAATATAAAACAGAACAGGTACATCCTGATTCACTCGCTAGGGAAATGACAGCTTTCTCTAATACCTACGGGGGCACAATCTATGTGGGTGTTAATGATGACGGGTCGGTATCCGGATTAACACTAGAAAGAAAATGGGATGAATGGGCTGCTAACATAGCAAGAAATAATATAAACCCCTCTATCAGTCCGCTTATAGAGTTTGAATCAATTGATAATAAAGAAATACTTAAAATTACTGTATCGAAAGGGAGACATAAGCCATACCAAACACTCAATGATGGAAAATACTGGATACGTGTTGGTTCGACGGTAAGACAGGCCACACAGCAGGAGTTAAGTCGATTGTTCCAAATGGCAGGCTTAGTTCATTTTGACATTTCACCGGTAGAAAATTCAAGTATAAAAGATTTGAGCACAGTAAAGCTTGCATCCTATTTTAATAAATCATATGGAATCATTTGGGAAGAAGAAGAAACCTTACCACTCTTAAAAAACACAAGTATTTTAAATGAGATTGACAATACATTATGTGCATCTGTCGGGGGGCTACTGCTTTTTTCAGAATTTCCTGAACGATTTCTGCCACATGCGGTAATTTCGATTGCTGTCATAAACGGCATAACTATAACTGATCCTGTTATACAGAAGAAAGAAATCACTGGTTCTTTACCTGATCAAATTGATACAGCTGTTTCTTTTCTCCAGCTCTTTAGTCCTGAGCCTCTTATTGTGAAGGATAAAGCACAAAGAGAAGAAACAACAGCTGTTTCTATAAAAGTACTTCGAGAAGCAGTTGTAAACGCAGTATGTCACCGGGATTATTCAATATTAAACAGAAAAATACACATCTTTATATACAAGAACAGAATTGAAATACAAAGTCCTGGAAGAATTGCAAATACGCTGACTCTTAATATGATAAAAGCAGGAAATTCAGCCCCGCGCAATATTTTTTTGTTAAAACTTCTAGATAATCTTCACTACATAGATGGTTTAGGCAGGGGAATACCCTTAATTATAAAAGAAATGAAAGACCGGGTTATCTTCAAAGAAGACGGCGAACTCTTTACCGTAGTACTGTATTTTTAAGGAAAGACAGAAAAACACAGATAGATTTATCCGCAAATTATTAAGCTCTTCGAGCTTTAAGCTCTTATAGCTTTAAGATTCCGCAGATAATAAAAAAAATACTACATTCAATTTCTTGATATAAAAAATATCTGTGTTTACTAAGATCAAAGATCTTAGTAACTGTGTCCATCTGTGGTCATTTTCTCTTCTTCTTTATCCTAAACTGCTTTAGCTCTACCCGATAATCGGTGTGTTCCGTGGTTCTTCTTTGTCTTTTCGGCTCCGCTTGAACGTTCTTATGATATTTCTGCGGTTGATTAATTCATAAAACTGAACTACACTAAACCAGAAAGTGGTTCATAGGAGGTTATCATGAAATCAATAACCATACATGGAATAGATGAAACATTAAGCAGTAAAATTATCGAAAAAGCTGAAGAATTCGGTTTAAGCCAGAACAGAACAGTGAAACACATACTTCAAAATTCCCTCCTTAGTGACAATAAAATCGATAAAAGAAATTCCTACCTCGAATTATGCGGAAAGTGGAATGATGCCGACAAAAAAGAATTTGTACAGGCAACTAATGATTTTGAACTCATTAACGAGATGGATTGGAAATGACAAAAATACTTCTAGATACAAATGCCTATAGTGAATTTATGACAGGAAATACTAAGGTACTTGATTATATTGTTGAAGCAGAAGAAATCTATGTATCAACAGTAATGATAGGGGAACTATTTGCAGGATTTCATGGAGGTTCTAAATTTATAGAAAACAGGGAATATTTTAAAAAGTTTTGTAAAAAAGACGGCATCATTATTAAAAACGTAACTATCGAGACAGCAGAAATATTCGGTGAAATTAAATCCGAATTACGTTCAAAGGGTAAAATGATCCCCCTAAATGATATATGGATAGCAGCTCATACCATAGAAACAGGATCAAAACTGATAACTTACGATTCTCATTTTAAACACATAAGCGGTCTAAGAATCTGGCCAGAATTGCCGTAAAACAAGCCGGAATATAGATTTATCCTCGTAAAGGGTTCTATATGCTCTTTCTTATTCCCAACCTTGTTTACTATGCTGTTTTTTAAGGAAGAGTAGAGGAACCACAGTTAAGACTGAAATCCGAAAAATTTACGTTATCCGCCTGCCTGTTTGGCAGACAGGTGGTTATTCTTTTTTCCCGCTCCCTGTTCTGCCCGAACATCCGTGTTATCTGTGTCTGCGAAGCAGTCTGTGTTCATCAGTGGTTAAATTCTCTTCTTTCTTGCTCCCTGTTTTACCCCAATTTCTGTATGCACGCAGTGCCTGTGTGTCCTAAGTTCGTAAAAAATCAGAGGTTCGTTGGTTCTCTATATTATCGATTGACGTTATTAACGCATCATGATACTATTAATCATGATTGAATCCTTCAAGGATAAGGAAACTCAAAAAATTTGGAATGAAGTTTACTCAAAGAGATTCCCAAAAGAAATACAGAGACTGACAATGAGGAAACTCATTTTGATTCACAGAGCTAAAGATATAAATGATTTGAAGATTCCTCCTGGTAATAGACTTGAGCAATTGTCAGGTGATAGGAAAGGTCAATATAGTATTCGCCTTAATGATCAATGGAGGATTTGCTTTGTATGGAACAATTGCACAGCAAGTAATGTTGAAATAGTGGATTACCATTAAAACAGGAGTAAAGTATGGAAAAAATACCATTAGTAACACCGGGAGAGATTTTATTAGAAGATTTTCTACTTCCAATGAACATAACAGCATATAGATTAGCAAAAGATACAAACGTCTCTGCTACAAGAATTTCTCAGATATTAAAAGGATCTCGCAAAATCACAGCCGATACAGCGCTTAGGTTTTCAAAGTATTTTGGCAATTCTGCAGATTTCTGGCTTGGAATACAGGATGAATATGATTTACGTGAAGAACGAAGAAAAATTGCAGCAGAATTAGCAGAAATTCGCCGCTATAAAGTTTCATAATAAAATGAGAAAAGACCACAGATAGATTCATCCACAGATATTTAAGCTCTTCGAGCTTTAAGATTCCGCAGATAATAAAAAAAAATACTACATTCTATTTCTTGATATAAAAATTATCTGTGCTTACTAAGATCAAAGATATTAGTAACTGTGTGCATCTGTGGTCATTTTCTCTTAACTCACAATGCCTACCGTCGAACAAGCTGGGAAATACCAATAAGTATATTAAACCTTATCAAGATACTCTTCAGGAGACAGTACAGGAATATCAGATTTAGTAAAATCCCTCTTATTACGGGTAATAATATATTCAGAATGAATAGATTTTGCACAGTTATACTGAACGGCATCTTCAAAATCATCCCAATTTTCATTATACGATCTTCGAACAATACTATCAGTAACATCGGCAATCGTTACAATATTAAGAAGCTCCCCAAATATTGAATAAACCGTTTGTTTATCTTTAAGATATTTTGACAAAAGATAAAATATGTCTGTTGCTGAAGAAGCAGAAATATACACAGAACACTTCATTTTTTCGGCTTCCTGTAACAACTCCATTGATTTTAATGCAAACGGATCACGTGCAAGAAGAATATCTAAAATTATATTTGTATCAAGGAATAATATCATTTTATAGAAATCCGCTCAAATTTAATATCATCAAGACTAATATCAACTCCTTTAAGTACTCCAAACAATGAGTTCAATGAGGCAGCAGTATCTGATTCTTTTAGTTTTGAGGCCTTTGATAAAGTAATATATGGTTTACCATCTTTTTCAATCGTGATTTCATCATGAACAGCTTTATCAAGATAAGTTTCTACATTATGTGTAAAATCTGTTAAGGGTATCACAAGCATACCTGCCTCCGTTTATCAATTTTATTAATCCGTGAAATCTTTAAGCTCTTTGATCTTTGTCATCTGCGGATTCTCATACTCTTCGCGTCTTTGCATGCCCTTCTTCTTCCTGCGAGCTATCACTCTTTGTGCTCCGTGGTTATTCTTTTTTCCCGCTCCCTGTTCTGCCCTAACATCCGTGTTATCTGTGTCTGCGAAGCAGTCTGTGATAATTATTCCTTTACCGCCTTTAGAGTGTCGGAGGCGAGCAGTGTTACAAGACCGTCAGAGGATGTGACGCTTATGCCTTTTTCGCTTATAACGATAGGGCTTGCCGGATCCACGGTAATATCAGACTTTAAGGATAAGGCTAGATCAAAGGTGTATCTGCCCAAATACCACTTTCCGGCCGATTCCATCACAGCGAACACAAATTCAGTGTTATAGGCAAGCATAGATTTTTCACTGATAATTTCACTGCTTTCTTTAATTATTTCCATTGACCGGCTGTCAAGAATTACAAGCTTAACAGCAGCATTTCCGCCTGTTTTACCTGCAATTGCAATAAATCCCTTATCAGTTTGAACTACCTGACGGTTTCGAATAACATTCACCGGAGATTCTTTTACCACTTTTCCTGTTTCTACATCAAAAAGAACCATTGCGCTTAATAAGTTTGTCTGATCTATGAGTTTTAAGCCGTAAGTTGTGTCCATGACAGCAAGGAGGTCGGCATTTGCAAGGAGTTCCTGCTGATCTTTTGCAATTGATATGCGGTCTGTCTGCGCCTCGGAAGTTTTTTTGTCCGCTATAACCTGTTCTTCTTTTGCAGTGGTTTTTAATGCCTCTGCTTCTTCTTTAGCTTCTGCAACTTTATCTTCCTGTTTTTCTACTGTTTCTTTCTGTGCTTCGGCTTCTTTTTGTTTATCTTCAGCCTCTTTTTGAGCCTGTTCATCGCCGGGATTTGCATCGGCTTTTTTCTGTGCAGCTAGAGCATCGGCTTCGGCTTTTTTAAGTTTTTCTTCTTCCGCCTTTCGTTTTGCTTCTTCTTCGGCAGCTTTTTTCTGTGCATCTGCAGCAGCTTTTTGCGCGTCAGCAGCAGATTTCTGTGCATCTTGTGCTTCGCGTTCTTTTATGTCAACCATATCTTTTCTGGCATCTATCTCTTTAGTTTCAGTTTCCTGCATGGAAGAGACAACCTGTTTATCAGAAATTATTGAGGTGTCGATTGTTCCCAATCCGCCTTCCAGATCCGAAAGAGGTATTACTATTTGGGTTTTTCCGGGCCATTCTTCATAATTAACTGATAATCCGGCCTTTGAACTTTCCAGGTACTGCATCACAACAGTTTTATACTTTGAAGTAAAAACGTCCATTTTCGAGCGGTACACTGCATTATATACCGTAATAAAAACTGATAACGTTTCGGCATCTTTTTCGGTGTATCCGTATGCTGCAGATAAATACGAAGATAGTATGCGTCTTAGATTTCTAATGTGGTCAACACCTGCTTTAGGTCCGAGAATAAGAATGTCTGCATCAAGTTTTTCTTTTACAGAAGGATCAACTGCATGAATAACATAATAGAGTTCTCTGTTTCCAAAACTTCCGGGAATTCCCAGATTGTTTTGTGTAACAGCCGGCGAGAGTGATGAACCTATGCTTTTAATTTGATCAGCGGTATTAATCACAGCATGGGGTCCTGTATAGTTTATGAACACAATTGAGTCTGCTGTACCTGCAGATTCCAATTCGGTCTTGTCTACTTCAAGGGCATAGGCTGTTACTGCACATATAACGATAATTACCGTAAGCATTATTTTTTTCATCATTCCTCCAATTTTTTTAAGGACACACTTTTAAAAATTATACCACACCTGGGATGATTTAGCTATATTTCTAATTCTATAATTTTTTCTAAACTTTTTCTTGCATAATTCTGCACCGATGTGCTGTATTTTGAACCTAAAAGAGAAACTAATATATCTTTACCTCTTCTCATAAGTGCAGGACGGCCCATAAATCTGCATAATTCTACTACGGTGTCGCAGTATGACGCCAGCATCTGATCGCTGCCGCTTCTCTCCTGTATAAGTTTTTTAGCCACGGCGTCCAAAATTTCGCCGTCTTCATCGTAGGCGCACCGGTGTACTGCCTGCAGTACGCTTCTAATAATACTGGGATCTTTTTCGCGTTCAAGTATAAAAGGCCAAAAAGACGAAAACTGCGCTGTTCCGAACAGAGATGCCGTTGTAATATCAGAAGTGATGGTAACGGCATTTACCTCGGAGCTGAGTTTCAGTCTTTCCTGTTCGCTTAGCATATAGTAGTTTTGTAAGTTTTCAAGGTAATAGCTGGTTCTGCTCATAAGAGGCCCTTCTGATGTTCCTGCATCTTCTTGAGTAAGCAGTATTTGAGCCTGCCGGTATAATTCTATTCCTGTTTTTTCTAATGGTTCATAGGGATAATTGCGCTTTGCCGCATACCGGGGCTCTAGTGTTTGTACACGATAGGCTCTTATTGTCCAATCATTGTGGCACACAACAAAAAGACCGCCTTTTGTAATTGTAGTAAATAGATTTTTATAGGAGCTTATATCTATATTTTTTTCAACGACACCGTCTTTTGTAATGCATACCAAAGATGATGAGGTTTTAACAATTGCATATTCGTTAGAGGCCTCACATGCAAGCACCGGGTTTTCAAAAACAGAGGTACTAACCCACAAGGCTCTTTGTTCTCCATACAAAAAGCGTGCGGCTCTTCCGTTTTGCAAAAAAACAAGCATTGTACCGTCCCAATCATACAGTGAAAGAGGGCTGTCATCCTCCAGACCGATACTCCATTTTGTTTCGGCACTGCCGTCTATGACCGAACACATTGCTATAGATCCTGTGGTAAACCCGAGAATTATACCCTCTGAACTCTCCACAGCACAGCTTATAATGCCGGTAAAAACAATTTCTTCCAGTATTTTCCCAAAGGGCGATATGCGAAGTGCCGTGCTTTTACCGCTTATTTCTTTTTTTTGTATATGAAGCAGGGATCCGTCATTCAGCGTCATAAGTTCCATTCTGCCTTCTGTTATGCCTATTCTAAAACGGCGTAAACCGGTAAGCGTGTAGGATGAAAGAAAGAATTTTTCTTTTACAAAAACTCGGCCGTCAAAACCGGGAAAGGGTTTTTCAATTATCGGACTTGGTGTTTCTTCTGACCATAAAAGGTTTCCGCTGGGGTTATAGAGGCTTAACGTTGTTCCCCCGGCGGTAAATATGAAGTCTCCGGTAAAACTGGATGATAAGCCTTTTTCTCTTGTATTCATGGGTTTTTGCCAGAGTACTGTTCCGCTCTCGGAAAATGCTGTTAATAAGCCCCCGTCAGTAATTGCGGTAAATCCGAACGATGCCGGTGTCAGAGGCGCTATGACTTCTCCTGCAAGTACGGTCTGCCAGTTTCTATACCCGAGTTCATCGGCTGCGCTAAGAAAATCAGCTGGAAAAAGTATTAAGATGTATACTAATATAGACAGAAAGCTTAGTTTTTTATACATAATGCTAAACTTTCTATATGACTTGTCTGCGGGTAATTGATACAAGGTTTTTTTCTGCATAGACAACGGCGTCTCTATTATGTTCTACAAGAGTTATGTGTTCTGCTTTTTCTGCACAGAGAGCAGAAAGTGTACCGGCTCCGCCGTACATATCGAGTACTTTTAAACCTTTTGGAAGATGCTTACTAATGAGCTGCGCTGTTTTTTCAAGCATCTCTACATTTGACTGAAAAAAGCCCAGTACATTAAAAGCAAGTTCTTTATCCTGTACAAGAATCCTTACTTCCTCATCTTCTTGTATAGTTGTACCTTCGTATATCTTACGTTTACCGCCTGTTTTAATTTTTTTTCCCCGGAGCATTTGAGGTTTGGCCTCATACTTTTCTATTACGCGGGAAAATATATAGCCCTTGTCTGAATTCATTATTTTGCTGCTGCCGAATACCTTCACTTTTCCCTGCATTTTTTCACTGCTTAAAAAGTCATTGACAGCATCATCGGCAACAAGGCAGTGAGATATGCTGACGATGCTGCTGCTTTTAGCTCCTTTTAATCCGTTCGATTCAAACTGATACCTGTTCCGGTAGCCGAGACTTTTCCCGCTTACAAGTTCCGCAGGGAATTCAAGACCCTCACGTTTAAAAGCATGTTCTAAAATTGAAACCCGCAGGCTTCTCTGATACGTATCTTCAGCATGCATCAGGTTGCATCCGCCGCAAACACCGTACAGAGGGCAGACCGGCTCTATTCTATAAGGAGAGGGAGTAATAATTTTTTCTAAAAAAGCTGTGCTGTAGTCCTTTTTATCCTGAACTATTCGTATGCTTACTTCTTCCTGCGGAAGAGCTCCTGCAATAAAAACAGTTTTTCCGTCGATTTTTCCGGACGTCATGCCCCCGTGAAGCATTTTATCGGTTATAATTACAGTATTCATTATACTTGTACTATACCAGAAAAACCTTTGTATGAGGAGTGTTATGTATGGAGATTGCTCACAAAACAGAATTAGTCACCGCTTCAGACGGTGCAAAACTGGCTTTACACAGCTGGATCCCGCAGAATTTCAGCGGTTGTGTGGTTCACATTAGTCACGGTATGGCTGAATATGCACTCCGGTACGGCGGTCTTGCCCGTTTTTTAGCAGAGAAGGGTATGGCTGTTTTTGCTCATGATCACAGAGGCCATGGACAGTCCATACAGGATTGCGCCCCTATGGGACACCTTGCAGACAAGGACGGGCTCCAGCGGGTTACCGATGATCTAAAAGAAATGATCGAGTATACAAAAAAAAGCTATCCGGATGCAAAATATGTCCTTTTAGCTCACTCTTTCGGATCCTTTGCTGCTCAGGTATTTATTACCCGGTACGGGTCTCTCATTAATTCCCTTATTCTTTCGGGTACAACTTCTTTTATGAGCGCTCTTGGTTCCATGACTAAAATTCTTTCATCGATCGTTTCAATTTTTACTTCTGTCCGCACTCCCAGTCCCTTTTTAACTAATATTGCCTTCGGTTCATACAATAAAAAAATTGTAAAACCTTCAAGCCCGAATTCGTGGCTTTCAAGGGATGAAGAAGAGGTTAAAAAATACGATGAGTCGCCCTTATGCGGGTTTCCCTGTACTCCCGGCTTCTATAAGGATCTTGGTACGGCATTTACAGTAATGAACAACCCTGCAAAGATGAAAAAGATTCCCAGGAATATTACCATACTGCTTATTGCCGGAACTGATGATCCTGTAGGCGGGTATGGTAAGCAGGTAAAAAAACTGTACGATGCCTATGAAAACCTTCAATTTACTTCAAAAATTATTCTTTATCCGCAGGGAAGGCATGAAAGCCTCAACGAAATTAACCGCGATACTGTGTATGCCGATATTTTTTCATGGATAAAAAACTACACCTGATGCTAACATGATTTTCAAGCTTGACGATTAGCACTGTTTCGTATATCATAATACAGTGCTAATTCGTTATTCATCAGATAAAAATGGAAAGCCTCATAAAAAGGCTGTTATTTATACAAAAACAGAACATTCCATTACGAAAGACAAAATAGATACCGACGCTCTACGGGTAATTACGCAGCTTCGTGATTACGGTTTTGAAGCTTATATTGTCGGCGGTGCGGTACGGGATCTCCTTCTCGGCAGAGTTCCCAAAGATTTTGACATTGTTACTAATGCAACTCCCTCAAAAATTAAAAAGTTTTTTAGAAATTCACGTATAATAGGAAGAAGATTCCGTTTAGTTCATATCTTTTTCGGTCCTAAAATATTTGAAGTGTCGACATTCCGCTCTCTTTGCGACGGTACAATAGGCAACAGTTTCGGCACCATGGACGAAGATGTTCAGCGCAGAGATTTTACATTAAATGCCCTCTACTATGATCCCATAAAAGAACAGATTATTGATTATGTAGGCGGTTTTAAAGATATAAAAAAGCATCTTATAACACCGGTAATTCCGCTTGACCGCATTTTTATTGAAGATCCTGTACGTATGATACGCGCTGTTAAATATGCAGCATCAACAGGTTTTGCACTGCCTTTTTTTCTAAAAAGAAAAATCAGGAAAAATGCCCATCTTTTGTCTCCAATTTCTCCATCAAGACTGACGGAAGAATTTTTGAAAATTATTAATTCCGGTCACTCTTTCGATATTATTTCTCTTGCGCTCGAAACTGATCTTTATATGTATTTACAGCCGTCTGCAACAGCCCTTATGTTTTATAATTCTGCTTTTGAACAGGATTATTTAACACGGCTCCGCGAACTTGATGCGCTTATTGTTATTTCCCCCGATGCCCGGCTGGGACAAAAGCTGTCATATCTTATTCAGGACTTTGTTAAACAGCTTACAAACTGGGAACAGGAAGTTATTAACAGCACCTCAGCAGGAGAATTATACATAAAAACATGGTCACAGTGCCGTCATTTTGTACTGCCTATTAATCCTCAGCGCAGTGAACTTGAATTTGCCATAAAAACTACCCTGAAGAAAATGGGTGTTGCATTAAAAATTCCCAAAAAGTCAACAAAAGACTTTTTTACAGAAGCGAAGGTTGTTCTGGAACAAAAAAAAAATTCCGAGCTGGTAAAAAAGAAGAAAAGAAGACCGAAGAAAAAGAAGCTTAACGCCCAAGCGCCGATATCTTATCAATAATAATACTTACTTCTTCAATCAGTATACCGGTAAACTGTTCTATGTTATCAATTGTATATTTCTGCATATTATGAATTTTACCTGTCAGCTGGGTTCCAAAAGGAACATCAATGGTGATTATTAGACGGTAGCCCCGTTCATCGGTTTTAATAACCAGTTTTTTTACCCGAATTTGGGGGTCAAACTCGCTTACACAGTGCATTACCATTTGTGACAGTGCCGCTTCAGATATGCTTATTCTGCCTTTTTTCGAAAATTCGGGTCTCACTACAGATTTTTCATATACTTTTGTGTTATTACCGCTGATAATAGGAGTTTTTTTCCGTTTTAAAAGAACTCTTACAGCATTATAGAATATTTGAGGATAGTTTCTTTTCACCTCTATTGCGGGTACCGGTATTACGTGTTTTCCTTCTATGCGGCGTGATCGGATTGCGTATTCAATTTCATCCTGTGTTGCAATATCCTCAATTTTGATTATTTTTGACGGCGAGGGGAGCTGCAGTCTCATGGCAATTTTCTGAACCATTTTTTCACTCGTACCAAGAATAAGTAATTTTTTTATGCCGGTTTTTTGTAATACCTTAGCTATATCATCGCGGTGCGATTTATCATCAAATAGAGCAACCCGAACTGCTGCAAGAAATGTTTTTTCTCTCTTGGCTGAATGTCCGGCTAATATTTTATCTTCTTTAATAAGCAGACCGTCATCAATTATTGCTTCAAGTCCGTATTTTTGTGCAAGCAGCTTTGCTCTAAAGCTTTTGCCGGTTCCGCTTTCGCCGACTAGTGCGTACACTGTGATGCCTTTAAAAAAATTGACGATGTCTGTAATTGTTTTCATACTGTTATTTATAGTATAAGGGCTGTATCATGCTTGGGCAAGCAGATTTCAAGAGTATTTTTAAAATTTTGCGGCAGCGGACTTCTTATACGCAAGGGTATTCCTAAATCATTACCAGGAAAAAGCAGTATGTTAGCATGCAGAAAAAAAGAGGGCACAAGGGTGCAGTCCCCGCCGTATGCACTGTCTCCAATGAGCGGATGCCCGTGAAAGGAGCTTTGCGCCCGAATTTGGTGTGTTTTTCCGCCGAAAATCTGGTATTCAATAAGTGTAACATCCTTATTAAAAAGATTCCCCTGTGACAGTGGTTTAGCTCTGGTTCGTGTACTGCCTTCTACAATTTTCACCGTATGAAATTTTTGCTTTCCTTCAATTTTTTCAATACCGTCTTCCCATTCTTCCTCATGTTCTAGCAGTCCTTGTGCAAGCCCGAGGTAAAATTTCCCAATACCGCCTCCTTTCATCTGTTCGGTAAACCAGCGTGCGCCTTTAAGACTTTGAGAAAAACACACAATACCGCTTGTATTGCGGTCGAGGCGGTGCAGGGGCCCCGGGGTAAAAGAAAGAGACATAGGAAGATCGGAGGATGCTTTTATAATTTGATCAAGGCTTATACTGTCTTTTGCAGCTTTTTGAACAGTAATTCCTGCTGGTTTATTGATAATCCACATATGCTCATTTTTAAAAAGAGTGATAAAGTCTGCATTTTGAACAGGCAGCCGTTCAGTACTCTCCTGTTTGTATGATGCGTATAAAACCTCGGCAATGCAAATGCAATCGCCGTTTAGTATACGGGTGTTTGTTTGAGTTTTTTTCCCGTTAAGCTTTATAAATCCTGTTCTAATATTTTTGTACAAAAGAGAAAGCGGCATCGACGGCATAGCCTTTCGTATTACCGCATCAATTCTCCGCCCGTCGTCATCCTTTTGGGCTGTTATTTCAATATAATTCACACTGTATATTCTAACTGTACAAAGTAAAATGTCAACGCAGCATTCAATTTCTGCACTCTATTAATGTTTGAACCTATAACGCTACTTGACAAAATACTATTACTCGGGAAAATATGTATTATGTTTACTCTCGCACGAAATCAGTTTCAGCTGCTGCTTACCAATCCTGTGTTTCTCGCCGGAGTTTGCAGCTGGTTTTCAGCCCAGTTTATTAAAACAGTTATTAAACTATTAAGTCATAAGGTTCGTTCCTTCAGAGAAGTTCTGGAACTTTTATTCTGGAGAACCGGGGGAATGCCTTCAAGTCATACGGCCCTGGTTTGTTCTCTTTGTACGTCAATCGGTATTCGCTCCGGTATAAATTCCGACATTTTTGTTTTATCAGGATGTTTTATGCTTGTGGTGGTACGTGATGCCCTCGGAGTCAGACGTTCAAGCGGTATTCAGGCTAAACTGCTCAATGAAATAGGAAGCGCCTTAACAAGACACGAATTAATTAAAGTTAAACCAATTAAGGAAGTTCAGGGTCATAAACCGATCGAAGTAATCATCGGCTGTCTCTTAGGCTTATGCATAGGTGTTGCCTTTTCGGTACTATAAAAAAATAAGATGAAAAAAAAAATATTTAATGCTCTACTATCTATTGTTTTAATCCTCTGCTTATTTGTTTTAATTGTATTCCGCTCAACCGGATCTTCCGGTTTGTGGAAAACTCATCTTGTACTCATAACCCCTGTATCTGTAAGCGGGGATCTTGTTCTGCGCAGTCTCGACTCTGTTAATATTACCGGTGTAGTTAGCAGCAGCGCTGAGTTTAAAGAGCTGTATCCTTCTTTTTTTCCGGTTACTGCCTATTTTTCCAAAGAGGCTTCCTCTGTGTATTTTACCGATAAAGACAAAAACTGCTCGCTCTATTATATTCCGCGGGAATTTGAATCTCAACTTCGAACAGCAAAAAAAAACTCTCAATTTTCATTCGACTTTTTTTTGGATACCGATCAAAAAATACCGCCGGTAAGCTTCATTAGCTCCCTCCTAATAGGTATTTTTCTTATTATTATATCAAAAAATAAACGTATTTTTCTTTCTCTTGCATTTCCTTCTTTTATCTTTGCTGCCTGTTTTCCGGAGTTAAGTCTTTTACCTCCAATAATTTGTCTTCTCTATATTGCCTACTATATTCAGAAAAAATATGGAAGAAAGTATATCTTAATTTCTTTTACATCTCATACACCGGTTATTTTACTTTCTCTGTTTACGCTCATTTTACTGCTGTTTGCACCTATAAATACGCTGATTTTTATTCCGGTTCTCCTATGCAGTTCAGCAGCAGGCTTTATTTTAATGCATAATTTTTTACTTTTTGTTGATAATAAGAAAAGGTTCGTTCCTGTGTTAATTTTTTCTTCGCTTTATCAAAAAAAAGAAGGGAAACTGCTGCCGCTGATTTTTGTACCGGCCTCTCTTAGTATTGTTCTTTGTATAGTTTTTATGCTTTTTTATACCGGTTTTTCTTCGGAAAGAGGCGGGGCAGTTCTTCCATCACCGGCAAAAGTATCGAAGGATCCTTCATTTTCATATGAATCATATGAAAAATGTTTGGAAAAGTCACAGGAGATTCCAACGCTTTCTCATTATGTGAGCGACTCTTGGAATTCTGCGGTATTCCCTTATATGAGGGTTAACAGTCATGTATTTGACCTGCATATACCTTTTAAAACCACTGCAGGTATTACAAGATTCAGCAAGAATGGAAGCAGTATAAATTCGTATTATGAAACCCTTTTTACATTTGACAATACTTTTATAGACAGTATACTAAAGGGTATTGATAATAGTAATACGGCTGGTATAGAGCAGGTTCTTCTTGGTCAAAATACCTTCACTCCGGTTGAATATAAACCGGTTGCCGGCAGTACAGGATCAATAAAGAGCCTTATAATATTATCAATCTCTTCTATGTTTTTCTTTATGCTTATGTTTATAAGCCGTAGAAGAACATATTCAATAAAGGATCATGCATGATAAAAGTTAATGAACTATTAAAAACAGATCAGGAACATATAGAATCCATTACCAGCGCTTTTATTCCTCCTATAGCAGTTGTCTCTTTGTCACAGGATGCAGCTGCGGTCCTCACTCCGTCGGTTTCCATAGGAGACACAGTTCTCGAAGGACAGATTATCGGGAAAGATTCACAGAGAAACGCCTGTATTCATTCACCGATTCCAGGCACGGTAACAGACATATTTACAGCATCGATGCCTAATGGTAAAAGAGTTCCTTCAATTTCTATAAAACTCAACGGTGCATTCAGTTATCTTGGTAAAAAAACAGAGAAAGCATCCTGGGTTTATAGTCCCTCTACGCAGAGGCTTAAGCATCTGTGCGAGATGGGGGTTATTAATACCTTTGATGTTCCTGAAACTCTTTCTAAACAGATGGAATCGGTCTTAAAAAAACAGGATGGTTCTCTTGCGGTAAGACTTTTTGACAAAGATCCTTCGGTTCAATCAGAAACCTGTACTGCAGAGCAGTATGTTCATGAAATACTCGAGGGTGCTGCCCTCATTGCAGATACAATTAATGCTTCCTCTGTTTTCTTTTTATATGGTTCAAATAACTGGTATGTTCCCCAGGATACCGATGTTAAAATGCATTTTAAATCAACTCCGGTGTATTTTATACCGGTAGAGACCTCCCTATACCCGCAGGGAGGTGTTGCTGAAATTTCAGAACTAATAAACAAGTACCTTCAAAAAAATTATAAAAAGAAAACCGGCTCCATTGTTCTTGCCGTCGACGGTTCAACAGCTCTTGCCTCGTATAATGCGGTAGTTAAAAATATTCCCTATATAGAAAAAATTGTTCATGTTACCGGGGACTGTATTAAAAAGCAGGGAATGTACAAGGTCAGAATAGGCACTCCTATACGTAATTTACTGCAGGAATCACAGGGATTTGTCAGCGAACCTGCAAAAATTGTTATTAATGGACTCATAAAGGGTATCGCTGTAAGCGACTTAAATACACCTATTACAAAGTATGTTAATTCAATAACAGTGTTATCTTCTAAAGATTTTCCCGATCAGCGTCAGACGCCGTGTATTCGATGCGGCCGCTGTCATGAAGTATGCCCGGCTTCAATACAGCCGGAAAAAATTTATTTTCACTATTTTTCAGATGTATCAATTCCGGATTATGTTCTTAATACCGCTAAACTATGTACGGAATGCGCATTATGTAATGCAGTATGTCCTTCAAGACTGCCTTTATATCAAACAATAAAACTTGTCCAGGGTAAAAAATGATCAAAAAATATAATTATGTTTCAGTTTCACCTTTTTCGTATTTAACTCCCTCTGTAACAAATATGTCGGTTACTATTCTTGCAGTATTATCGCCTCAGGTTTTAATGCTTTTTTTGACAAAGAGTTTTTCTTCCCTCATAGTTATAGTACTGTGTATTGTTTCTTCAGTTTGTGCTGAGTTATTATGTAATATTTTACGGAGAAAATTTACCCTGTTTGACTTTACCGCTGTAGTACAGGGCTTGTGTATAGGTTTTTTTACTCCTTCAACGTATCCGCTCATACCCTTATGTATTCTTGTTTTTTTATCGCTCATAATAATTAAATATGTCTTCGGAGGAAGTTCTCATTCATGGGCAAACCCCATTGCCTATTCTGTTATAATACTTTACTTCCTCGGAACCTCTTTTTTCCCTTCAATGCCTTTCGACAAAGATATGATCGAAACAGGTTCAAGTATTCAGGTTCTGCTGCAAAATAATCAGCTGCCGCTGTTTACCTTTGATCAAAAATTATCAGCCTGGTTAAATACTTATATATTTTCTCATATTGGTGCAGAAATTCCTCAAGGGTATTTATCGCTCATGTGGGACACCCGATCAGTAATTCCTGCTTTCAGATTTGGTTTTCTAACACTTTTTGGTTCACTTTTTTTATTTTCATTCAGAATGCTGCGGCATTCAATTCCCTTTTCGTTTGTAATTACATATGGACTGCTTATAAGACTTTTTTTACTAACACCAATAAACGGCAGCATAGGACAAGGCGATATTCTTCTTGCACTTTTTTCCGGGGGCTCACTATTTATTGCTTTTTTCCTTCTTGACTGGTATGGAACAACACCGCTGAGTAAAATCGGCAAAATCTTTTACGGAATAGTGTCCGGTATTGTTGCTTTTTTAATTTTAGGCTGCGGAAGCACTTCTATAGGAGCTATGTTTACAGTTCTTTCTGTGAATATTATTTCTCCCTGTATTCAAATTATTGAAGAAAAAATATATGAATACTTTGTAGTGAAAAATACAGAGAATAAACCAGGAGCTCAAGATGCAGCTGCTCGATAAAAATCAAATTAAAAAATATAGTATTGTTTTAGCCTTCTTAATTATTTTTTTAACTCTTATAGCTGTTCTTTCAATGCTCGGCCGTAATGCTAAAAATGCAGCACTGCAGAATAGTGCGGCTTCTGTTCTTGCAGTGTATGAGGATTCAAGATTTACGATTATGCAGGAATTTATTTTTCAACAGCCGCTCAAATCTTCTGTCCGTTTGTATGAACTTGCCGATAAAAAACATTCCGCAGAAGTTGTGTATGCAGCTCTGGTTAGAATTACCGGATTCAGCGGCCCTCATACCTGTGTTCTTGTCATTCATCCGGAGTCAGATATTGTTGCCTTTGCCGGTATTGCAGGTTATCCTTTTCCCCAGCACAGCAGCACCATTGATTACGGCATAAGTGAATCTATGATTACTTATTGGAAAAAAAATATAATTGAAATTTTACGTACGGGAGGAGTGCTATGAAAAAATCACCAGTCTTTGTTTTCATTGCAGGAGCGCTTTCTTTGCTGGTTCCGACAACAGGCCGTTTTGCTTACGGCATAGTACTAGTTCTCGCATTATTATTTATTACTTTTTTTACTTCGCTTTGCAGATCCCTCTGTCATAAACTTGCATTGGATGAATTTATTGTTCCTGTCTGCCTTATTTTTTTAAGTGTTTGTACAGTACTTTTTAAACAGATTCTTATGCTGTTTTCACCAATACTTGCTTTTACCCTCGATTTTTCATTGTATCTTGCGTCTCTTTCTTCACTCATACTTGGTTTCGTTTTTTCTGATTATTCAAACGGGACACTAGCATTCTTAGGCAGCAATATGAAACACGCGTTTTTATTCTCACTATTTGCACTTTTTTTCTATTTTTTTAGAGATTACTTCGGATACGGCACCTTTACACTGCCGGCAAGAGAGGGAATAACAGCATATTATCTTCCTTCCTTTCATTTTTTTGAACATTCTTTTTTCTGGTCATCAATTCCCTTTGCCTTATTGTTTCTATCTCTCCTCCTGGCAGTTTTTACACTTGTTAATAGGAAGTTTGATATTATTAGAAGGAAGTACTACTAATGATAAGCGTATTTTTTTACTTCATCTTTTACTCTTCTGCGGTACTCTTATACGGCGCAGGAATACGGCACTGTGTAGTTTCTTCAAAAAAAGGCGATACCATATTTTTCCGCTTTTTAAAGGCAGTACTGTGTATTTTTTCCAGTGTAAGCATTTGCTGGTTTTTATACCGCACCTTATTAGCACCTCTTTTTCTTGAGGATTTGCTTTTCCCTATGATTATGCTTTGCTATCTTCCAATCAACAGCTTTTTTAATTATATTTTTAAAACAAGTTTTGAAAAATCCATGCCTGAGTTTACGGTATCTTTACTATGCGTAATTTTAGGAATAACACACAGTATTTCTTATACACAGGCTCTCCTTATTTCCCTGAGTTCCAGTATAAGTTATTATGCCTTTATTCCGGTCTTATTTGCGATCCGCAAGCGATTGGAATATGCCGATCCTGGGCAGGAGTTTAAATCCGGAAGTCTTATATTTATCAGTATTGCAGTTATTATGCTCTGTCTGTATTCTTTTCATATTTCATGGCTTCCCCTAGGAGGCTTCTAATGATTCTTCTCATATTTTTCCTGTTTCTTTTTATTCTTTCATGTACACTTTTATATATACTCTTTTATACGATTATTCCCCAAATTTCAGGAACAAAACCCGATTTTTTTTCACAGGACGATACCGATTTTTTAAAATTGCCTGCAGTAAATACTCCATTCAATCATGATAAAAAACGCGCTCTTGTCTTTTGTTCTCCGGACAAAAAATTCTCATTACGCAGGTTTATTTATGCAGGGCATAAGGACTGTAATCTATTTAAAACACTTTATGAGGCGGAATATGACTGTTCATGGGGATGCATCGGGTTTGGGTCCTGTATATCGCACTGTCCGCAGGATGCAATCATCATAAAGAATAATACCGCAGTAATCACAGAATCCTGTAACGGATGCGGTAAGTGTATACCTCATTGTCCTAATAACCTCATCAAGCTCGTGCCGGCAGCCCAGGATTTTGTCGTTCAATGTTCATCTCACGACGGAAAAAATACCTCATGTTCAGAAGCCTGTACTGCCTGCGGTTCGTGTTTAGATCCGTATATTTACAGCGGTTTTTCAATTGTTGATAATTTAGCTGTCTCGGATTATAAGCCGAATCATGATAAATCCGGATTTGCAGCAAAATGTCCGTCAAAAACAATAAAAAAAATTGAACTTACAGAAAAAAAAGACTTTAAATTCTGGAAGCTATGTTATAATATACTACACAAATCTCAAGATAGTGGTGAATCTGAAATATGGGAATAGTCCATGTCTGTTTTATTATGCACTCGCAGATGCATGAAACAGAGCTTAACAACATAGAACAGCTGTATCAAAGCTCTTATAAGAAATTACTCACTTTTTTATATTCTCATCCGAAATTTCAGTTTACTTTTCATTTATCCGGATCCTTTCTGGAATGGCTGAGTAAATACCATGAAGAAGTAATAGAACTTTTATCGGAACTGTCAAACAGAAAACAGACTGAATTTTTAGGGGGAGGGTATTATGATCCTCTTTTCCCTCTGATACTGCCTGTTGACCGTGCAGGTCAAATTGAACTTTTAACAACAAATCTCAGGAAACTCGTAGGAAAACGACCCAGAGGTATTTTTTTACCCAACAGTGTATGGGATCCGTCCCTTTTATCCTGTTTTAAAACATGCGGTATAGAATATTTGGTCCTTGACAGCAGACTCATAGAAACAGACAGACATTCATCTTTAAGCACGCCGAAAATAATTGAAGATATGGGAAAAACTCTTTCAGTAATTCCCCTGAGGCAGGATATGCTTCCCGATTCCAGTATCAGCCCCGAGCAGTATTATAAAAAAATTATTGCGCAGGGAGAGTCTGAAAAAGATGCAATTTTCTGTATTTCTCTGTCGCCTGACCAAATAACGGATCTTGCTTCGACACAGTGGCTCGAGCGCTTTTATGAACTGGTGACAAGCAGTTCCCTTATTGATTTTTCTATTCCTTCAAGGTACTTAAAAATTAATCAAATATGTGAGAGAGTTTTTATTCCGCCGGGATGTATACCCTGCAGCAGTCTCCAGGACAAAAACAAGCCTGCAACAATCAGAAATTTCTTATATTCTCTTCCTGAGACACAGGCACTGTATGCTAGAATGATGTATGTAAGCCTTTTGGTAAATCAGTACCGTGGAGACAAATCACGGAAAAAGTCCGCTAGAGAATTCTTGTGGCAGGCGCAAAATAGTAATGCGTTTTTGTTTCATGAAGGAAACGGTATTCGATCTTATTATGCTTTACAGGAAACAGCTTTCAGACACCTATTGCAAGCCGAAAAAAGTGTTAGAGATATTGCTGGAAGCGGTATTACAGAGTCCAGCATCAGTTTCGATTACGACATGGATGGATTAAAGGAATATCTGTTTCACCAGGCCGACTATAATGCTTTTATTTCTGCTGCAGGAGGCATTCTATTTGAGCTGGATGTATTATCATCCAACAGAAATTACTGTAATACAATTCAAAGAGTTAAAAAATATGACTGCATAACAGATTCTTACTCAAAAAAAATGTTCATAGATCATTTTATTGAAGAGGATTGTTTCCCCAAATTTTTGCAGGATGCATCGCAAACTTCTGCCATTTTTTCACAAATTCAATACACAGAAATTTCTTTTGATTCATACAAAAAAGAAGTTCAATTAAAAGCTTCCGCCTTATTCGGTCTGCTCCAGCAGCCTGTCAGTCTTAAAAAAATATACAGTCTTTCAAAAAACGGTATTAGAGTTCAGTATATTATTAAAAATAATAGTCCTCTTCCTCTAAAAGCAAAATTTGCAGTAGAATCTAACGTATCCATTCTCGAAGATGCCTCTGAACAGGTAATTGAACTTATATCAAATGAAAAATGCGAACAGATCGATCCTTCAAAGTATTCTGTGCATCATACCGATATTTCACTACTTCAAATTACAGACAATAATACCAATAATTCTTTCATTTTTGAGCCCAATGAAGTATCAGGGCTTAGTATTCAGCCCTTAACAATTACAAGACCCCTCGGTGAAAAACTGGAAACTTTTCAGCAGGCTACAACATTCTGTTTTTTTTGGGATCTGACTATTGCGCCAGGGTACGAAATTGAAAAGATGCTGTTTTTAGGAATTAAGTCTTCTAAAAAAACTGCATCATCAAAACGTAAAAAACAATCCTAAAGCCCCATTGACACACAAGCATATAAAAAATTATCATATGCGTTATGAACAGAAAACTTATAACCTCAGCATTACCCTATGTAAACAATATTCCTCACCTGGGAAACCTTATTCAGGTGCTTTCTGCCGATGTTTTTGCACGTTTTTGCAGAAGCCGCGGTTATGATACTATGTATGTGTGCGGAACCGATGAGTATGGAACAGCCACAGAAACACGAGCACAAGAGGAGGGTAAAACCCCCAGAGAATTGTGCGATTATTATCATGATATTCATAAAGACATCTATCAGTGGTTTGATATTGCTTTTGATCATTTTGGAAGGACATCTACCCCCCAGCAGACAGAAATTGTTCAGACTATGTTTTTAGATCTCGATAAAAACGGTTTTATAAAAGAAAATACGATTGAACAGCTTTACTGTGACGATTGTAAAAGATTTCTTGCAGACCGTTATGTCCGGGGAATTTGCCCTCACTGCGGTTATGAAGAAGCGAGAGGAGACCAGTGTGAAAACTGCGGAAAACTTCTGGAACCTCAGGAATTGAAAAGTCCCCGATGTTCAACCTGTTCAAGCAGTCCAAAAATGAAATCGACAAAACATTTATATATAGATCTTCCGGCTATACAAAAAAAGTATAGTGTCTGGATGAATGAAGCTTCTGAACGCGGTCAGTGGGCTAAAAATGCTGTTCAAATGACACAGGCATGGATTCGTGACGGTTTACATGAAAGAGCTATAACAAGAGACTTAAAGTGGGGTATTCCTGTTCCCAAAAAGGGCTTTGAAGACAAGGTTTTTTATGTTTGGTTTGATGCCCCGATCGGATACATATCTATTACAAAGGCATTAACCGATGGTTTACAAAACCCTGATTATGACTGGAAATCATGGTGGCTTCCCGAAGAATCAAAGGCTTCCAACGCTTCTATCCCGGTAGAATTATTTCAATTTATAGGAAAGGACAATATTCCTTTTCATACTGTCATTTTTCCTTCTACCTTAATTGGGTCAGGTAAAAACTGGACTAAGCTGCATCACATGTCAAGCTCAGAGTACCTTAATTATGAGTCTGGTAAATTTTCCAAGTCAAAGGGTGTAGGTGTCTTTGGAAGCGATGCAAAAGAATCGGGAATTCCGTCTGATGCATGGAGATTCTATATTTTTTATAACCGCCCGGAAAAATCTGACACACAATTTACCTGGAAAGATTTTCAAGAAAAACTCAACAGCGAACTCATAGGAAATCTTGGAAATCTTGTTAACAGAACTTTAACCTTCGTACAACGCTACTATGACGGAGTAATTCCGCAAGGTAAAAAAGATGATTCTTTATGGGAAAAAATTACAGAAGCAGAAAAAAAAGTAACCGATCTATTAGAATGGGCAGAGTTAAAGGACGCATTTCATGGAATTTTTGCCATTTCTTCTATTGCGAATAAGGCTTTCCAGGATGGAGAACCATGGAAAACGCGCACAACAGAACCGGATAAAGCTGCTGATTTATTGTGGAATTTATGCTACATAATTAAAGACTTAATGATTATGATCCATCCTTATATGCCCAAATATTCAGAAAAAGTCCTATCATTCTTTGGAAAAACTGTGATAAACGGCAGAATTGGAAAACCATCAGCTGAGGGCAGCCTTTCCTGGATACATCTTGGAGTAACCGAAGGGCTTTCCTCTGTAAGCGGAAACGAGATCGTCTTTACTCCTATGGATAATCCTGCCATGGAATCATACCGTGCAAAATATGCCGGTAGTCAGCAAGAAAGAAAAGACGCAGAAAAAGCACAAATAAAAGAGAAAAAAATGGAAGAAAAAAAAGAAGAAAACAAGATTGTTGAAGAAAAAAAACCGGTAGATCAGATTGCAGTTTTTAATGAGAAAATTGCTTTAAAAATTGCTAAAATAATGAAGGTTGAAAAACACCC
>Ga0116148_1001555_pt1 | contig 24583 bp, 18 predicted proteins | sample AD_UKC055_MetaG_FD_89786 | JGI IMG/M metagenome (GOLD analysis project Ga0116148, IMG submission 89786) | Active sludge microbial communities of municipal wastewater-treating anaerobic digesters from USA - AD_UKC055_MetaG | ecosystem: Engineered > Bioreactor > Anaerobic > Digestate | place: USA... | reverse complement strand
GTGCTAAAAACCTGATAAAAGCCAGCGATTTTATGCGCTTGAATTTTAATCAAGATAAACAGGGCTATTATGTGTACAAACAAATCAGCCATATTTTGAGAAAACGAGACCACTGTAAAATTGATGAGGGATGCTACATGGAACAGGTCGTTAATCGCTTGCCAACTATCGCTTGGGATAATGATCATTTTGGCGTAACGTTTGGGGTTAAAGAATATTGTATGAAAAAACACGAAAATCTATTGAAAGAAAATAAGCATTATACAAATTATGGTTCATCTGTTTGGCTCTGTCTAATCCAATGGAAGGATTTACCAGATGTAGTCGTGCCATATAACACCGAAGGGCAAGCCAGGTGTGGGAGACTGCAATTGTTAAAGAAAATCTATTAAAACGAGGGTGAATGCATATTAAAACAAGATGCTAAAAAAAGGTATTTTGCCGATCCCAGCGAAAGGAGTTAATAAAATAATTAAATGGATAATAAACAATGGCAAAAGAATGACCCATCTCGGTCCGCATGCCCATGGCAGAGGCGTGATGGGTACTGTTACGTTAATTATACGCCAATAATTAGACCAGAACTAATTATAGCAGTAAGAAAGGAGAAACTATGTCGTCAAATGGTCATTGGATTTTAGCAATTGGAATTGTAGCCACCAAACCGGAGCAGCGATTTATTCCCCAAGAAGATGGCACCAGCGTACCGGTGACCGTATTTAAAATGGCGGTCAATGAACGCAGGAAGGTCTTTGGTGACCATAAAGGAAACAAAAAAGATATAGTCACCTGGTACCGGGTTACAGTAGTGGGCAACCAAGCAGAGGGATGCGCCAAATACTTAACCACAGGCGACCTGGTCCATGTGATGGGCAGACCTGGTCTTTCCGTGTGGAAAAATAAAGAAACTGGAGAGGTTCATGGATATATGACGATTCAATCTTATGATGTCAGGTTTATCCGGACGAGTAAGGAGCCAGATGATGAGAGGGAATTAAACACGATAATTTATCAGTCGGACAAAGAAGAAAGCGAGGAAAAATGAACGAACATGAAATGCAGTCAAATTTCTTTAACTGGGCAAAATCTATGGAAGAGCATATCCCAGAACTCGCCACTATTTTCGCAATACCAAATGCCGGCAAACGTAGCCCAGGAGCAGCACGCTACTACCTACAGGAAGGGTTAAAAACCGGTCTCCCGGATGTCTGCCTGCCGATCCGCAGGGAGATCGGCGGAAAGCAATATGGCGCATTATTTATCGAATTCAAGTCCGAGCATGGCAAGTTAACCAACAATCAGCAGCGCATGCAGCAAACCCTTCGATTATATGGCAATATGGTTGTGACAGTTTGGTCTCTCGCATCAGCGGTTGATGTGGTAGGTAATTATCTGGCAAGTAGGGATATGATAGAAGTAGTAAATAACAGCAAAGAAGATAAGCAATTTGATCAGGCGATGAGAGACCTGCGGAAAAACAAGATTAAGAAACCACCCGAATCAATAGAATCTTCAGCAAGAATACAACTCGCTCCTGGAATTTCGGTTGAACAGGAAAAGATAAAACGATGCAAGGCATTCCATCTGGTTGAAATAGAAGATCCATTTGGCTACCAACTTTACATCTTTGGAACTCCAGAAGGAGAATCGGTCAAACTGATCCAGGTTACCGACCAGCTATTCGGTCTTAAAACCGCAGAAGAAATATTATATGCATGCCAAAAAATCAAACAGAGATTGGATCAAACTACCACTAAATAATAACAGGAGCAAAAATGGCAACGGATATATTGATTAGTGCAGCAGATGAGTCGGGAAATATGAAAGAGATTGGTTATTTGCGTGGTCATAATGACCTAATAGTAATGTTGCTTGGTAAAAGGGGTATCTCTACTGATGAGGATTATTCCACTATTATTGTTCCTCATAATATAGCTCAGGAAATACGTATTGAAATCGAATTAAAAATAAATGAACTTCTGATAAGCGAACTGGTACTTGATAAAAGAGTAGAAGAAAAATATCGTCATTTATTTGAGAAACAGTTTTTGTTAACGAGAGCGCTTGACCGTGGGGGCAACATCCAGATAAGCGTGCCAAGATAAAATGCCGGGAAAAGGAAAAAACAAAATGAGGATGAAAACAAAATACATAATTGATTATGGTGACGGGAACCAGGTTGAAATAATGGCAGGCAGCATTGGCGAAGCGATGAAAAAAGCTGATGAAAAAATGCGGTTGACTGAATGTCATATCCTTATATTAGATTCAAACGGTATGGAAATATGCCGTCGGCAATGGTATAAAAGAGATACCATCCATGACGAAAACCCAAGTTATAGTGGTGATTGCACCTTGCTAATACACGCCGGGAAATATGGAGTTTACACGTCGTGGGAATTAGCAAAAAATAAAGACCTGGACAAAGCCAATGATGGGTCGTGAATATGGAGCTACCCGCCACCTCCTCGGGCAAGCGCACACGTGGCTGGAAATGTCACAGACCAGGACTGACCCTGTGGATTGGCAATAATAATTAAAAGGAGAAACACAATGAATGCAGAAATACCAGTATTAGGTACATCAGTTAATGAAATAAAATTCAAGCTGGAGCTCCTGGCGCAGATTGAGGAATCCATAAGTAAGCAAGCCATGGAGAAGCAAGCACTGCTCGATAGCATCCTGACCGAGGAGCAGAAGCAGAAGATTAAGGATATACAGGAGGAATTTAATCCCATTGAGAAAGAACAGGAGACCCGAAAACAGAAGCTGGAATCTGAAATAATAATGGATGTAGGGCAGTTAGGCGAATCCGTCACAACCGACAAGATCCAGGCAGTATATGTAGATGGACGAATTAAAGTCGATACAAAAGCACTTATGCTGATTGCCAAAGAACACCCGGAGATCAGGCAGACAATCAGCCAGGGTGACCCATACGTGACAATCCGAAGGATAGCCACCAAGAAATCCACCTGAATATTAACCGTCAATTAACTTGACTTTATCCAAATATCGTGGTAATATGATAGCAGATTAGACCAAAATAGGAGCAATAAAATGAAAACAACATATGTAATTGATTATTGTAATGGCATCGAGGAAGTTATCCATAACAAGAATATCAGCGAGGTCAAAGAGATTGCCGACTATGGCGCAAGCTATACCCAAGAACCAATCGTCATCTACGATGATAAAGGAAACGAGATCTGTCGGCGGAGTTGGTATGGAGTAGGGGTTGACCAATCAGAAGCAGGCGTTAATCCAAACAAGATAATCGGATTTGCCGAATTTGGCTACTACGATATCTGGAGCGATGAGGTCGAGGATATGTAAGTTTAGTCGCCTGAATTAAATCAAAGAAAGGAGAAATCAAATGAAAGTCCAAATAAAGTTAGTAGATATAAAAGAATATAAGAGAGCGGAAGCAGAGGGGAAAAGGAACGAACCTGAGCGATACGAGCGCCCGGCATACTCCATTCAAGAAGCGTTGAAATTCGTTGAGCAGAGCCAAGGACAGTTCAGATATGATGGGGTTATTAGCGCAGAGGTGGATAATATTCAGGAGATAATAGCCCTGCAAGAAGGGATCGATAAACTGGAAGCGATTACCAAGAGATACGAAGAAATTGATGCGCTTGCCCAAAAATCCAGAGAGCTAAAAAATACTATCCTGCATTGGTTCGAGGAAGCAAAAATAAAATTGGATGAGGAATTAATAGAGGAAATGCTGGTAGAAGAGCCAGAAACAGGTAGCGTGGTTATATTTCCAGACGAGCCAGGCTGCATGAAGTTAAGGCGGGATGGTAAATTTGTGCGGAAGGTTATCATCTGCCCGGTATGTGGAGAGGAGACTTTGAGCTGCTCAACAATATACTCCTGGCAATCAATGATGGATGCGATGAGCAACAAAGACGATCACTATTCCGAGCCAGATTATCCGCACCAGTACCTACATCCAAGGGGGGTTGTAAAAGAGGTTAATAAGGATTATCTTGGAGACAAAATACGTGCTATAATTGCAGAGGAAGTACAGCAATGCCTGCAATAAACGACTAATCAACAATCTCCTCCTTTAATACCTTTACCGCCCTGCGCCCTTCAGGGCGGTATCGGTTTAAGTCAGAATAGTTGTATAATAATAGAAAAAGAAAGGAGAATTGATGGAAGAGAATAAGAAGGACAATCTTAAGCAAAAGATAATTTCTGTGGTCGTTCTGGCTGGGCTGATTATTGGACTCATTTTATATGCACAATTAAGCTATCAGGAACCCGTAGCACCAATACAGACGGTCCCAGAGCCAGAGATGGTTTCCCCGGTGGTCAAGGGGAAAGCAACAGTGCAAATAGCAGAAGTAGTAGAAATAGAAAAGGAGAAAGAAAAAATGAGTGTACCTGAAATTGTTCAAAGCATATTAGAATTCTTGCAAGATATGACCCCGCTGATGGTCGTGGTTTTTGCTCTGACCGCACTGGTCAAAGGAACGGGCAAAGTTAAGGGAGTATATCTCTGGGGGACAGCCATGGGATTGGCATTCGTCATTGGTCTGATGGTGCAAATGGCAAGCATCGGAAAAACCGCCCTTGAGATAAGCGAATGGATGGTTGTCTTGTTAAAATGCATATTTCTTGGACTTGTACCAACAGGAGTATATGACGGTCTTGGATACATTGCCAAGAAGTCAGTAAAATAAAACACAACACAGAATACCAGCCGGGACTGCCCATGAGCAGCCGGCTGGTCTGCATTACAGCAAGGAGTAAGACATGGCAGCCAGAGAGATCAATGGCAGTAAACCCACCATAGCATCGGTTGATAAAAAACTTGCAATCGTGATTGAGAGGTTAGAAAATCTGACAGAGCGATGGGAGCAGGCGGACAAGATCAACACTGATTGTCGTAGAGAGACGGAGAAGCGAATCGTGCAAGCCGAAAAAGATATGATCACTGCACGGACGATAATCAATGACCACTCGGGAGAGATCAAAAAGCTACAAGACCTTTCAAAAAACTGGAATATTATTAACAGTGTCCTGGCAGCAATAGCCGGCATCCTGGCATTGGTGATTGGAGCTGGCAATATACGATAGTAGGAGACAGCATGGCGGAAAGAAAAGAGTGGCGCAATCGGATTGTAGAGAGTGGGGAAATCGATTTATCAGAAATCTTATTTAACAAGAACAACTGGAAGATCCATCCAAGAGAGCAATATGAAGCAGTCCTGGGATCAATGGAAGAAATCGGATGGGTGCAGGTTCTGACCATCAACAAGACCACCGGTAACCTGGTGGACGGACATCTGCGTGCATTACTTGGAGCCCGTGAGGGACAGAAGAAAGCTCCCTGCAACTGGATCGAAGTCAGCGAAGAAGAGGAAATCAAGATACTTATCATGTTGGACCCGCTGGCAGGCATGTCGATACCGGACAAGAGCAAGCTGGCAGAAGGTCTTAAGCTGGTGCAGACCGATAATGCAGCCTTGCAAGCCCTGTTTGCACAACTCGGAGCAGCAGCAGGTATAGCACCCGACGAGGAAGAGGAACCACCAGAAGCACGTCTGGACGAAATAGATGCTTTACAGAAGAAATGGAAAACCGCTGTCGGTCAGATCTGGGCATGTGGAGACCATTGGATCGCATGCGGAGACAGCACCGACCCCAAGGTTGTCGACAACCTGCTGAGGAACGAACGAGTATCGCTGGTCTGGACAGATCCCCCCTACGGAGTGGACTATATAAACGAAATAACCGGAAAGATAATAAATGACAATCTCGTGGACAATAACTTCACCCGACTATTAAAGGGCGCATTAGAGCAGGCAATGCGAGTGACAATGGATGAGGCAGCGTTTTATATCTGGCATGCGACCGGTACCAGGCGAGACTTCGAATGGGCAATGGACGCAGTCGGACTGCAAGAGAATCAATACATCACTTGGGTTAAAGACAACTTCACTATGGGATGGAGCGATTATCAGTGGCAGACCGAACCCTGCTTTTACTGTTGTAAGGCAGGACACAATCCAGCCTGGTATGGAGACCGCACCCAGTCCACGGTTTGGCAGGTTAAGCTGGTCCACGGTAGCGATGCCATGGTCAGTATCGCTAACGGTATTAAGATATCGGATGGGGAACACCAACCCATATACATAACCCTCAAGGCGCAGAAGCAGAAGTACCGGCATATGCGTTTGGATCGAGATCAGTTTGTCACCATATCAGTACCAGGACAGACAGATGTCTGGCAGGTAAACCGAGGAAATCGAAATGAATACTTGCACCCGAACCAGAAACCAGTAGCCCTTGCGGAGATCGGGATACGCAACAGCAGTATGCCAGGACAGATCGTCTATGATCCATTTGTAGGAACTGGAACAGTCATATTAGCATGCGAGCGCCTGCAGCGGAGGGGACGAGCAATTGACCTGGATCCGAAATTTGTCGCCGTCACCCTGCAGCGATATAAAGACATGACAGGAAAGGACCCAATCATTATTAAAACAATCAAGGATTGACTATGATTATCCACAAGAAAGAAGAATTCACCCGCCGGGTGCATTACACTTATATCCTCGGATTGGTGATTATCACCACATAGGATAGATTATGCAATGCGCACACCAAACAATTATTTAACTGGATCATTCTAACGAAGATCCAAATCAAAAAAGAAAAAGACATAGAGGAGAACCCAAATGATTAAAGGAATCTTTATTCACAGACCGGAAGTCGCAGGCATTCCACTAACGACCTGCGCATACGTGGCGGTCCGGGCAGTGTATGGAAAGGTAGCCGACAGCAATCTGCTGAATAACTGGATCAAGGCAACGCCAGACACAAAGCGCATGCTTTACGATGCAACCGACTCCAACGCAGCAGTCAGCGTCTATGATACCGCTTCCTTTTTTATAGAGGCAATCCAAGGACTGCAGGCAAGCCAGGGGCAATCCTGGCGAGAACAGCCGGTGATCGTCAATATTAACCAGCCCCACATCGATTTGTTATGGGTCAAAAAATACGTCAGCTACATGCTCGAAAACATCCTGGGCGACCAGGGCAAGATCCTGCTGTACACCACGCCAAAGAAATGGAACTCAATCCAGATCGACACCCCGGAAGGCGTCAGGATGAAGGATGCCATCCTGCGCAACGCCTCACTGATGGTCAGCCAATATGGAGTCGATAAACCAGACGCCACCCAACATGTTCCGTTAGTGCAATTCTGGGAATACAAACCTGGATTCTTTGAGTACAAGGAAGATGGCAAGTTTGATCACAGCGTTCCGGCAGAACCAGAAGAACCAGAAGAATCAGAAGACGATGAAGAGATCAGCAGCGAATTTTACCTACACTTACGCTGCCCTCACTGCGGGAAAAAAATATTTTGACCCGAATATTAACCGTCAATTAACTTGACTTTATCCAGATATCGTGGTAATATGGTAGCAGATTAGACCAATAACAAGGAGCAAAGGAATGAAAACAGAAATCAAAATCAATACCGGAGCATACAACCAGCGTCGCTGCGGAAAACCGTGGATAGCTACAGTGGATTTTGCCACCAACCCCCGTGGCGAATATCGCTGGGGAACATGGGTCGGCGACCATAGAAATGGTAGTGCTGGGATACTGATTGTAGAAGCTGACGAAGGCGATATCGTCGCAAAAGGACAGAACGATTGGCGCCAACCTAAAAACAGTGTACCGACCTATTATCAGGTACGGAATGGTGAGCTTGTAGAATTAGCTGACAGAGCAGAAGCTTATAAATTATCTGTTCAAAAATAGGAAAAAAAGTAGGATAATTCCTTGGAGATAATGTAAAATGTCTTAAATGTCATCAACAACAAGGATACCGAAAAAAAAGAGGCGAGCATCCGGGCTAACCGAAAAACAAGAAGCGGTTTACAACGCCCGGATACTCGGGTTTAAATTCGAGGACATAGCGCAATCAGTCGGATATCGTAATGCGTCGGGTGCCCAAAAGGCATTTACCAAGGCGTGTCAGATAATGCGCCTGGAGTCCCGCCAGGAACTCCAGATGATAGCATTCAGTACCTATGAGACGTTAAAAAATAAATTTATGAACAGAGCATTAGCGGGGGAACTGAAGGCAGCATATTTTGTCGCAGCGATGATGGACAAGCAGGTGGAGCTCCTGGCTGCCAAAGACCAGTCAGCAGCGGGAAAAGGGGATGGCAATACCTATCGGATTATATGGGATGTGCCTGAAGAGATAATCCGACAGCGAGAAAGACAGGAAGCCGAAAGAAATAAAGAACTCATGCCACCAAAGGAAATTAATCAGGATGCCAATCATTGACAAGCGCTGGACAGAGTTTCTACATTTTACCAATAAAGAATGGGACGCAACTCTGGCAACCGAGCAGTATAAATATCTGCTATACGGAGGTACAAGGGGATGCAGCAAGAGTCACTGGCTGCGCCGGATAATACCGCACTGGCTGATTAAGTGGTATCAGGAGTACGGGATACGCAATATACCTGGTATGCTGATGGCAGAGACCTATGGCACCCTGACTGACCGCCAGGTCACCAAGATCGCCAGCGAGTTTCCAGAATGGCTCGGAACCATTAAGACGACCCAGGTGGACGGATTCGGATTCTACCTGCACGAGCAACACGGAGGGGGCAAAATGCTCTTCCGCAACCTGGACGACCCAAACAAGTATAAGGGTCTGGAAGTCGCCATCATCGGCGTAGACCAACTGGAACAACAACCGGAAGAACGGTTTGAAATATTGAACGGTTCTCTGCGCTACCCAGGAATACCAGAAGCCAAATTCGTAGCAAGCGGTAACCCACTTGGGATCGGTCATGCCTGGAACCTGGCATATTTTATTGAGCACCGGCTGCCGAAAAACCTACAAGCAGACAAAGACAAGTTCGGGTTCATCCGGGCAAGACCGGAAGACAACCCATACTTGAGCGATGACTATTGGGATTTTCTGAAATCTCTATCGCCAATGATGCGCAAGGCATGGTGGGATGGCGATTATTACACATTCCAGGGACAGGCGTTCCCGCAATTTAATACCATCACGCACGTTATACCGTGGTCCGACATGCCGCCGAAATGGAGCCACTGGACCAAGTGGGTCGCTATTGACTGGGGATATGCCAAGCCATGGTGCTGCCTGTGGCTAACGAGAGACCCGGACAATGGCAGGATTTACATCTACCGAGAGGCATACGCCACCGAATTAACCGACCGAGAGCAGGCACGCAAAATCAAGGACAGCACCCCCCAAGAAGAGGTTCTGGCATATGCATACGCCGATCCAAGCATGTGGGCAACGAAAAATATGATGGGCGTAATCTCATCAACAGCAGACGAATATGCGCAAAATGGCATACCGCTGACCAGAGCGGATAACGATCGGCTCTCCGGCAAACGCAAGATAGACCGCCTGCTGGGCAATTTACCAGATGGCAGACCAGGTGTATTAATTCTGGAGACGTGCTATAATTTTATTAGGACTTTCCCAGCATTAACGTTGAATGAAAAAAAACCAGAAGATGTCAACACAGAACAGGAAGACCATGCGTATGATGCATTTAGGTACGGACTCACAGCAGCCCGCACCTATATGGCAGACAACCACACAAAAACCACCCCTTCGCCGTTTGAGAAGATAAAAGGATTATAAAATGGCAGACACTTACGATCCAGTATTGCTAAAAGAAATAAAACAGCACGCTGAAGATATGGAGCAGAACTACTCTGAGCGCAACAAACTCATCGATGAAATCATGAAGCTATACATGATGGAAAATACTATGATCACGCCAAGCCAAGTCGATGCAACCAAGTACACCATCAGCCCAAAGATTCGCAACAGCACAATCGGAGCCATCCGCCTGATGACTGCCACCGATCCCAAAATCAGGGTTCCATTCGATAAAAACGTTGAGAATGCACAGCAAATCTCAAGCAAAATTGAGAAAGCAGCCAAAGCGATTATAGATGTGTCTGGCAGGGTTCGCCAAAACCCAATTGTTAATGACAGCGTAGAGATGGGCATCCTCCAAGGTGAAATGCACTTTGGCATTGACCTGACCAGCGACCTGGTAGCACATGCCAAAGGATCCAGCAAAGCTAACGAAGTCCGTATGGAGCGGATCGCCGAAAGAACACCAATACTTATCAGACCACTAACCCCACGAAATGGATATGCTGATAGCGATGATTTTGGGCTAACCGCCTACTTACGTAAGACCAGCATATCAGGTGCTCAACTCGTCAGAATGTGGGGGGAATCAGCCAAAGCAATGCTGGGCGACAAGATAACCAACACCGATTATTATGATTATTGCGATTACCTGGATGACGAGTTACACGTGGCATGGATAGATGGCAAAGAAGGAGTCCTGATGATGGAGGAACACAACCTGCCAATTATTCCGATCGTGGCACAGACAATATCAGGTTCCAATTTATACAATGATCGGAGACACCAGATCCAGCCATTTCTGTACACCGCCCTGAAGAGTCACCTGGCAGACAGGATGAACCTTGCCCTGACAATGATTTATTACAATATATTTACCTTCGGCGCCAGTCCGACATTTACTTTCCAGTCGCCTACACGCAAGAACCTTACTGTAGATTGGTCAATTCCCGGTGGTGTGATTGGACTCGATACCGGAGAGATATTCCAAGCAATGAACAAACAGGTCGTGAATCCTGAGTTAGTATCCGGACTACAAAAAGCAGAACAACTCATTCAGGATGCTACTATCCCAGATACAGCTCTCGGACAAGCGGTATTAGGCGGAGACACAGCATTCTCGACTATCGCACTGATGAACCAGATCGGACAACTGCCTTTGATGCAGCCCCAAAGACGTGGCTCCTGGGCATTTACAACGTTGTTGGAAAATATCATGCTGATACTTAAAAATCAGAAAGGAACAGCCAAGATAGCCGACCGAAATAGCGGGGTAATCCTGGAACTTAAGACAGCCGATATACCAGATAACCTTATGATCGAGGCAAGCCTTAATGTAGACCTACCCCAAGACCAGCGCATGAATGCCTTGATCGCAACCCAACTCACCAGTGGAGATAGACCCCTTGTTTCATTCGAGTGGGCAAGGAGCAAGATTCTTGGTATAGACCAAAGTGACGAGATGGAACAGCAAATCAATAAAGAACGGATGGTCAATGCCATCGCCATGGCAACCTTCCAGCAGACGGTTGCCCAAGGTATGCAACCGCCTACACAGCCAGGCATGACCGGAGCAACGCCAGGCACCAATAATATTGCTGAACAACTTTCACAGCAGAACATGGGCGGAGCTCAGCAAGGACTACCAATGACCCAACCACGAGAGATGGGAATTGGCAAGCCACCAATCCCAGCCGAGAATATTAAACTATAAAGAAGAGAGGAAAAATGCTACCAACACAAACAGCACCCCAAGAACCAACTGGCAACCCCATGGGCAGCCAAATGCAGCGGTTGATGATGCAACTGCGACGTGATGTACAGATGCTTATCCAGGCAATGGAGATGCAGGGTATTCCACCTGATCAGATCCAAGCAGTCATTCTGCAAGCTATCCAGGGCGAGCAGCCAACCGCAGGACCAGAACAAGGCATGCAGGGAGAAGGCATCCCAGAAAGCCCAGAGCAGATCCAGGTACCACCAATGCCATGACAATCTGGATGTGGTTGGCTATAATTTATTCATGTGCCAGTATTGCCCTGTGGATTATTGACATTTACGGAAAGAATGGAAAATGATAAACATATCAGATCTCGACAATGCCATCCTTCTGGGTAAGAACCAATGGATGAAATTCCAGAAGGAATTCGTGGGAGAATTCTACGCACCATATCTGCGAGCAGGAAGCGGATTGATGCTGGATGCAATAAACCCGAATGCCAAAGCAGCATTAGAGAAACTGGCTCCTGAAGCAATGAAACGACTCAACGAAAAGTATGGAAAGAAAGGAGACCAAAATGGAAATCGGAATGCGTGACTGGGAAAGAAAGTTAGGCAGAAAGACAAATTATAACTGGAAAAGAAAATTGAAATATGGGGATGATAATGAACCAGAACCCACAAAAACGCCACAGATAATAACGGGTAAAGCTACTGTTGGGACCAAAAATCGCAAAAACTGGTGGGAACAAGGAATAGCAAACACGACCAATATTCTTGCCGAATCATACAAGCCCCTATTCTATAATCCAAAACCCGCTGGAGAACCTAACTGGTGGGAAGAAGCTCTTAACAGAGGGGACAGAGTAGCCAATATTCTTGCACCATCCCAACTTTGGTACAACCCAGCCACCAGCAAGTTAGGAGGAGCAATAGAAAAGTCAGCTAATATTTGGGGAAAAACACTAACCAATGTAGCCAATCAAACGACCACGACCCCGACCAACACCCCGACTGATTATTCAGAACTGTTTGAGGGTACCGGAACCGAATCTGGCGGAAAACCTGATGTGTATAAGTATATTCCAGGTGGCGGTCAGCCAGCCAAGGACATTGAGAGCTATAGTGGATATGTAGCGATCGGAGAGGATGTTGCAAAAGCATGGATAGAGAATACCAACAAATGGTTATTGAGCCAAGGTTCTGATTATCAGATTGTATATGAATGGGATCCGACTGGCGGGATCAACCCGTGGACAGGCGAGTGGTCTGATACTGGTGGATTCAAACTTGTAAGACCAAATAAGAAAAATGTTCGTAGCTCCTGGTGGGGATGGGGCGGAGGCGGAGGCGGAGGCGGAGGCGGAAAGTCATACGCTGACTGGTTCAATGCGCTCTACTGGAAGGTCTAATGTTTCCACCAAAGCCCAATGATCCATTTAGCGTTCCCCAAAAACGCCCGGAACAGATTTATTGGGAATCGATTGCACCGGCATATGGAAACCGAACAATCCGAACGCCATGGATAATTAATAAGCGTTATATCCTGCTGCCAACTGGCAAGACCGTAGACGCAAAGCTCCTACAAGACCCAAACTTTGTCAGCCAGATGAGACAGCGCAATCTGGCAGTGATTGATACCAACGTGCCTGATCAATATGAGATCGTGCGACAGGACATGAAGGGATATTGGACCAATCCGCAGACAATTGCCAGGTATTACAACCTGATCAAGACCAATCCAAATTATGTGCCACCAAGCTGGGTGGATAAACAGGCGATTCAGACCGCCTATAAATACCTTCAAAATAAATACAACGGAGAACCATACACCAAATGGGAATCCATTGATCCATCAGACCCAATCTTCGAAACCCTGCAATACCTGCCAGCACCGCCAATAGAAGGGCTACTTCCAATAGAGGAAGAATACAAACAGGAATATCTGAAAGCCCAAGAGGAGATCCCGGACTGGAACAAACTGCCATTGTCAGAGCAGGTCTCTCTCACAATGATCAGCCCACAGCCGATGAAAAACCGACCAACATGGACACGTATAGCTCTGGCAAATTCCCTTATGCAAGCACTCGGTAGTGCAGCGGTTTTTGGTGCTTTGGGACTCGGCGTGGGAAGTTTACCAGGTGGCGTGGTCGGGTTCTTGGTCGGGTTCGGCGCCAGCGCATATTCAAACATTAGCGGAAATGAAATCCCAATCGTTTCCGATTATATGAAACTGGTTGATATACCCAGTCAGGAATTAGAAAAGTATATTGGTCTCGCCAATCAATTATTCGACGATGAGGATTACCAGGAAGTCATAGCAAATATAGAAAAAGCCAAGCAAGCCGGCGAATTCTATTGGGAAACCACAGCCCAAACTTGGCTGCAGAACGCCATCGAAACAGGGTTCATGAAAGCCGAGGATGTGCTGCAGATGCAGCGTGGAACTTTATCATCCGGCACAACCGCAAAGAAGGGAGAGGTCTGGCAATTCCAAAAAGGTATCGTTAAACCAGTCGCCATTCCTGGCGGATATGAGAAAACTAATGAGGCATTAGACCTGATCCGTGACCGCCTGATGAAAGGCGATGACCTTATCGCAATCCGGGAAGACATCATGGACATCTATGGCATAAGTGGCATTAGCAGCGATTTACTCATGCGGACAATTGTCGACCCAATGCAGCTTCTGCCATATGGTCAAACTTTATTATGGGAATTCGTGGGAGATATATCCGGAACACCAAAGCTGGCGCAAGCTGCCAAGGAAGCAAGAGGTGCAATCCCGGTTGATCTCATGCCAATTGGAATTCAAAACGTTGGACAAGCCGGACTGCAAAAGCTTGGCAGCGTGGGAATGAATATGTTTGATGTACAGACCCACCCCAAGATTTACACATTCATGAGTGATCTATCAGGAATACACGGGTCCACTGGCACCATAGGGATTATGAAAATGTGGAAAGGACTTGCCCTACAGAACTGGCAACCAGTCGGACAGATAGACGCTGAACCAACTTATAAGCAGAAGAACTTTGGTGGATGGATTGAAAGAGCCATCGGCGGAATCAATGAGGAAGGACAGATAAAAGAGCTACTTCCAAGCGAAAGCCAGCCTGGAACTATTGATATTAAAGCATGGCTCAAAAACATGCGAGAACTCAAACCAGAGTCAAAAGTATTTGCCATTGAAAACATGGCAGCAAAGAACATCTCTGCTGCTATCAGCGATCCAAGCATAGACCTGGAAGCAACAAATAAAATCCTCCAAGCAATGACGAGAATGACACCCGGCGAAGCTGGATCCATTGGCAAGCAATTGGCAGACACTCCGGAAGTCGCAATGTTTTCGGGTGCATTACGGGACTTTGTAAAATCTGGCAAAAACGATGCCATGATGGTTGAATACCAAGCAGCCGACAAACAACGCAACCTACTGAAATACCTGTCGGATGCGCTCGGTCAGGGAACTGGAAAGACCCTGGAAGAAATGGGAACCGATCCCAGAGCATTCGCAATCAGGGTGCAGAACAATCCGCAGGCAGTGGAAGCAATCAAGTCATATGGAATCGATGGCAGCCCAGAATCGCTGCAAGAAACATTCCAGGTATTCACCGGCAAAGACCCAACACCATGGGACTTGCAGCTTTACAAGGCAAAACTGTCCAATGCAATCCTGGATCATATAGATGGCTACCTGACCAAAGAATATGGAATCGCCCCGGATAAACCTATGGTCCGCCTGACCAATATGCTAAAGGGAACCATGAGCATGCTTCTAATGAATACCCCAGCATACACCGCCAGAAATGTACTAACTAACAACGTCTTCATGGGATGGGAAGGTGTCTGGGGATTTATGACACCGAAGCAGATGGAAGCTTTCAACCAAAGATGGGGAATTGGAGCATTTGAATTAACTGGCAAGGATATCGGTACTTCGTTAGAGGGAGGAACTACTCCAGCCAGCCAAAAAGCCAAGGAAGCCAGGGACACGATCTCCAAGATGAATCGGATGGTCAAAACGCTGAACAAGGCAAATATTTTTGTTCAATTATCAGGAAAGATGGAGCGACTCGAAGGACAGCAGGCAGCCGTGATTGCCACCATGCAGTTATGGAACAGCATGTGGAGACCAGGCAATGGATACCGCAAACTGCCCCCAGCTCTTGAGCAGCGACTGGATCAACTCGCACCAGGGTACAAAAACCAACTCTATGCCATGATTAACTCTGGGCTGAATGTGGATGAGGTCATGCGCCGGGTTTATCAACCAGCTACAAATTACATGGTCACAGACATGATCCGCAAGGCATGCGCCGAGATGTTTCCAAATAGCCCCCAAGTCGGTGAGGATCTGTTTGTCAATACCGGAATGGATAAGTATATGAGCATGCTACTCGCCGGAGCCGATACACCAGATAAGGTCAAGGCAACAATGGGAATTGTTCGTGAAATGATGACCAGCCGAATCGATGAGTTAACCAGCCGGGAAATCTCCAACCGGGCAGTAGAAGTGGCAGCCCAAACCAAGACCGAAGGATGGACAAAGGCAAAAGCAGTCTTCCAGGAGGTCAATATTGCTATTATGGAACGATGGATGCTTGGATATAAGAAAGCCAGCGACCTGGCACTCCAATCCGAAAGCATGACCTATGAGGAATCTGCACCATTATGGCAGAAATTCTTTATGGAAAATGAGAAGGACTGGAAGCGTACTAACGACTTCGAGATCCAGACCATGGCAGGCGTGGTTAAAGGACTTGGACTTGACAGCGCAGAATCCCAGAAGTACATCACTGCTCTGACATCTCTGCGCCAAACCTGGCGTGATTTCTTCACCGGCTATGACATCGACACTGATAGCGGACGCCGGCTGACTGTTAAGGAAGCATTAAATTGGGAGCAAAATAAAGTAAAGCACATCGATGGGAAAACTGATGTCTTACGGAAATACCATGGACGTTTGACCAAAGATAAGAACATCAACGCAATTCTGCGCCAGCAAATGCAGATGGAAACCATGGACATGTGGGAACAGACCATTGAAAAAGCACGCACATACCAGAACCAAGCAGATGATGCATTTGCCCAAGCATGGATAAAGGACACTGGCGGAAGCCCGGATGAGGTCATGCCATACATCCGAGAGGTCAGCATGATCCAGGAAGAGATGAACGCTGCCATGAGCGAATTCCAGAACAAACTCATGATGGAAACCGACTGGAAAAAGCGCAATCAGATGTGGCAGAAGTTTTACAATGAAACATACAAAAAGCTGATCATGCAGATCCAGATTGCCAAAGGAATGATCCCAATTCCAGGCAACAGTGCAGGTGCAGGTGCAAAAGCTGGCGCACCAAAACCAGGACAGCCACCAGCTCCAGCCCAGCCAATATTAGAAGTCAAACCAAGAGAGCTACGCATCAAACTGATGGAACAGGGATTATCCGAGCAGGAAATCGATGCCATGACACTGGCTGAAGCCAGGGCAAAAGCATTCAAGGAAGAGCCCGTGACAGAAGGTATCCCGACCATGATCACAAGACAGATGGAATCTGACCTGAAAGCAGCCGGATACACCCAAAGCCAAATCGACCAGATGACGCCACAACAGGCATGGGAAAACATTCAAAGCAGAAAGAAAGCTCCAGCTCCCGAAGTCTCTCCCGAAACATCCGAGGAGATTATAGCCAAGGTCAAAGCCCAGGCAGACGCCCAGCATGTACTGACCGAATCAGAACGCATTGCCAGAGAATCAGCCCGACACGCTTATGCTCTGCAGACCAGACGTGGAGTCCAGCAATTAATACAGGACGCTATGCCAAATGTGACTATGGACGAATTGTATGTTGCTATGTACATCATGGACTTGCGAGCAATCCAATGGGGAAAGAAAAAAGGATTCTTTAAGAACCCGAACAACCCAACTGCACAGGAAATAGCCGACATTCAAGACAGATGGTATTCAACTCATATCGCCATGATCAACAGTGAGGCAGACAAGATCGACCCGACAATTCGGCTGAACCAACTCTACCAGTCCACGGACAACGAGGTCGATGCCTGGTATTACAGCCGACTGGTTAAGGCGATCAAGGATGCCCCAGATTACTTTTCAAAGGGAGAAGACCTGGTCAGCAAAGCAGTGCAGGTTAAAAAGATTCCCAAGGAAAAGCAGAAGATCACCGATAAAACACCACCAGAAGTCATCCAGGGATGGGATACAGGATTCCAACCAGAATTCGTGCGTCCAGGAACTGGAAAGACACCATGGGAAACTATGGCTGATTGGATGGAAAGTCAGGGAGTTAAAGAGGATGAACTGAAATGGACAATCGGAGCGGAGTACATTGCTGAACTTAAAAGCAGGACAGACAGTATCAGCAAATCCGAATTAATGAAAATTATCGATGATCACCAGGTCGATATCGAGGTCACACACCTTGGATATAAAACGGGAAGAAACCTACAATTCGATAAGAACATCCTCCGGGGGTACGACATTAGAGAACCGGAATCACCAGAATACAAATCGTATACAACCAGACCATTTATCGCTATGAAGATTGCGACCAATAAGAATCTTTATGAAGGATTTATTGAATATGCGAAAAGCAGATTTGCAGTTAATGATATCCAAACAAATTTAACAATTGACCAACTCCAAAATATGATAAACACCCCAAAAGCTCTTGAGGCAGTCGTATCATACGCATATGATTTTGATTTATTAGAATGGTTATGGTCTTCAGGCAGGATGACGCTACAAGACCTTGCTGATTGGAAAGCCAAAGGGGCTGCTTTGCAGACAGAATATGCAGAATTAGTCGCAAGTGACCCAACCTTTTGGGATGGAGCCTTCACATACATCGATCCAAGTAGACCAGATGAAATATCCATTATAAAAGATTACGATGATGCATCCTTTACTGAGGGTGGTAAATATGACGCTGATGGTCCAAGAGCCACTGCCCTCAGATTGAAATATTTGACTGACTCATGGTCACCTACAGCTATTGGAGAACAGTTTCGTTTCTTAGCGGGATTTGAGGACTGGTTACTGAACAGTGGAGATTTATTTCCATCAACACAGAGAATGATTGACCGATTAATGCGCTATCAGGGCGGAGTCAAACATTACAAATACAAGAGTTATTTCAAAAACACTCTGGTGGACAACGATACCTATCGAGAGATCGTTTTCAGCACAAACAAGATTCTGGACAAAGGATTCAATGAAGGTCATTATGGCGAGATCAACAATGTAGTTGCCCAAGCAATAGCTGCTGACATGATCGACAAAACGACCGGCAAGAAATATCTGTTCATCCAAGAACTTCAATCGGACTGGGCGCAGGGCGCAAGAGACGATGGCGTCTTGACGATTGATAATTACATCAAATTGAAGGAGCTAAAATCTAAAATAAATGAAATCCCAGGTGATGCATTAATAACCGATAATTTTAACATATATAACGAATGGCAAAGTTCCGGAGAAGCGCAAAAACTCAGAGATTATCTGGCTCAAAATAGACCTGACCTCGTGACGACTTTAGACGAGATAAAGCAATTTGCAAAGGCATTTCAGGATCCAAATATTGCTGAACAATATGATCCAAAAGTAGTTAGAGCAGTACAAGTAATAGCTAATACAAGAAATCAAGTTAGCGATTTTTATCGCCAAATTTCAGAAATCGAATCAGTCAGATCAAGATTCGAGGATTTTCCTCTGCGTGATCGATGGGAAGAGATGGCACTGAAAAAGATCATATCCATGGCAATCAAGGAAGGATACGATGGCATCCGCTGGGCAACTGGCGAAATGGAAATATGGGGAAGCGAGAAGTTTGACTGGAAGGTTCAGAGTGAGAAACAACCAGGTATAGCCGGAGCAGAACCACGAAAGACCTTGATTTTCACTACCAAAGAGCAGGTGTCCCAAAGCCCATACGGAATAAATTGGGAAGAACTAATCCAACGATCTGGACAGAAGCTTATCGAGAAGACTACCAGAATCGATGTTAGTAATATCAACACAAAAGATGGATTTGAATCAGCTCTATACGCTCTAAAGGTTGCAATTCATGACTCCAGCCAAGAATTGATAAGAAAACCTATAAAGACATCCGAAATTAAAGCCGAAAAAATTCTGAAAGAAATTAAAAATGGAGTCACCGAAGGAACTGTCATGCCCAGATACGAAGGCATGCAATATGCCTACGATAAGCGCATGGTAAAGGTTGTAGATGAACTTGGTGAAGCATACAAGATCAAGAGCGGGATGGCGGATGCTGTATTTACTCTACAAGTACCAAAAGGACAACCTGCTAAAGAAATTATTACACCCGTCCATACCTTCGAATTCAACGATGCAATAAAGAAAGCTGGGCAGGATACCCAGCCGATGTGGGAACTCTTCCAGGCAGAGCAGAAGAACCCAAGAGGAGCAATCCACTTCCTGGCGGATGGACGAGCAGTTATTACCGCATTTAAGAATGGCGATCTGTCAACCATCGTTCATGAAACAGCACATATCTTCCGCCGAGACCTGGAAGGCGCAGACCTGGAAACGGTCGCCAAGTGGATGAAACTCAAGGATGCACAGGAACTGCTCGATCTACAGAATAAATTCGATTCAGGCACGATCACAAAGGAAGAAGCCAAACGTTACAGTGAAGGTGAAGATGAATTCGCCTATGGATTCGAGCGATATCTGGCAGAAGGAAGCCCAGCAGTACCGCCTCATATGGCACCCATCTTTGACAAATTCAAGGTCTGGCTGTTCAACATTTACAAGAATGTGGTCCAGAAGCTTGGAATTCAGATTGGAGAAGATGCAAAGCCAGGAGAAGTGATTCCAGGAACCAAGCCAGCCAAAGTGGACATTACCGACATTCGAGATATATTCGACCGGCTGCTATTTGATGAGCGTATGACTGACATGCGTAAGGAAAAGGCAGCTATCATTTCCACCCTAAAACCAGGACTCAACACATATGCCTGGGGATTGACCGACCCGAACCAGAAGATTCCAATGCGCTACCGAGTGGTAGACCTTTACGACCTGATCATATCGCACAACTCAGACTTCAGCGAAAACGAGAACTTTCCACCGCAGATCCAGGACAAGAACCGAGCCAATGTAGCCAGCCAGGAACAGGTTCATAAATTCGCACGGAATCTGGCAACTGATTATTTATTAGATGAATCGCACGCTATGGACAGAGGAACACCGATCATCAGCCCGGATGGAGTCGTGGTTAGCGGAAACGGACGCAGTATGGCAATCCGAGAAGCAGCCGAGATATTCCCAGAACAATACGCCAAATACCTGGACTCACTAAAAAAGGTTCTTGGCACCTATGGATTCAGCGAAGACGATATCGCCAAGATGAATCACCCAATCCTGGTACGGGAGATCAGCAACGAGAATGACCTGGTCAGGATTGCCGGAGATTCTAATATGACCGACAAGCAGCGATTGTCACCCCTGGAACAGGCGCAACAGGACTCCAAACAAATTGACCGTTCGCTACTGGCAAGAATGAAAATAGGAGAATCTCAGACCGTTGAGCAGGCATTATATAACAGTAGTGATGAGATCAATAAACAGATCGTGGAGCAATTCAAAAAATCTGTCCCGATTGGGGACTTTGGAGAAATCTTGGATCCGACCGGGAACCTATCCCAGCGAGGAATGGAACGAATAAAACTGGCGATCTTCAACCTGCTGTTTCCAGGAGAAGCCGGGCAGAAAATGCTGGTACAGTTTGCCATCAGCAACGAACCAGGCGTGGCAAACTTGGAAACTGCCATATTCCGATCACTCGGCAAGATCACCAAAGGAGAAGCCCTGATTGCAGAGGGTAGACGCAGCCCGGAGCTGTCATTGGTGGAAGACCTATCGATCGCAGTTAACCGATTTGCCGAACTAAAACAATCTGGAATCAACCCAGGTGAATGGGCAAGCCAAATCCACAGCAAGGAACTAACCGGAGTAGAACCCCTGACACCCGTGCAGATGGGATTGATCCGTTTCCTGAACGACCACGGACAATACCTGACCCATGTGGTAGGAATGGTGGATGGATATTACCAGAACGTGATCAACCAGCCAGACCTTACCACGGGACAAGGAACCCTGATCGAAGGTGTCATCCCGAACAAAGGTGAAATTCTGGACGGTATCATTGCAACACTGCCCAAGGTCAGAAAGCCAGGAGTCACCGGCGAATATGGATTCACCGAAGCCCAGGCGGAGCAGATTGCAGGCAAAATTCAGATGGTCGTGAATCCTGAAATAGAGAAACAAATGCCGGTCACCCTGGAAGAAGTGATCCCGGTCAGAATCCAGGATAAGATTATCGTCAGCGTTTATCGGCGTAATGGTAAGGATATTGCCCTGATACCGGTCAACTTCAAAGGCGGAACTATTGATTCAATCAATGGAAAAGCAAAGATTCTTGGACTGGATCCTAACGACCTGGACAGCTATGTCTGCCAGCTTGAAGATGGCACCCTATTCAGCACCAGCACAAAGAAACCGCAAGGGGAATTGTTCCAGGGCGTAGGTGAGGGGGTGAAAGCAAATGAAATATTTGATCGAGCAAAGAATATCTATGGAACAACAGACAAAATAGAGGAAAGTGGCTGGTTATTACCGGATGGAACGATGCTTAAAATGGGCAGGAATGAACAGCCAGGACCAACCCCCAACTTCAAAACACACGAAGAAGTGGTAGCAACAACGTATAAATCTCTTGGTTTAGAAGTGACAGACAAAGTTATGGCAATGACTGACTTTATTTCCAAAGGAGCGATCAGAATGATACCAAATTCTGAAGATCCTGGTGGAAATTTTGCATATCTTGACATAAAGAATGTTCCAACGCCTGAGCAGATGATTACATTAAGAAATTTATTTAAAGGTGATGCAACAAGAAAAGTTGGAATCGCATTTCTATGGTCAAACACATGGGCAGCGCAGGAATATGTGGATGAAACAATGAACTGGAACAGGTTCAAAGAAGTAATTCAGGATTATCAGGACAGAAGAAGTCAAAGACTCTACCAAGAACAACCCCCCGAAATCCCAGAACTCCCTGGTCTGCCAAGCCAAAACATCCGCAAAGAACCCATGCCCCAGGATATGTCCGAGGTCTGGAAGCTGGCAGCCCAGCGAGGACTTAGCGGGGTGAAAGCGGATGGAACTTTCGATCCAGAAGCCAAGCTTAATCTAATCAAATATGTAAAGAAATGGGGTGGCGCAGCCGAACGCCGAGCAGTACGCCGATTCTTTGACATCACCCCTGAAATCTTATGGAACGCCATGCAGAACGAAGACAACTTCAACGCTGAACAGATGCGCATTCCAGATCCGTCAGACATACCAGTCGAACAAGATATTCCAGGAGATACCGCCACCGCAGGCGGAAAGGTACCACCAGAATCCATGGATGCCAACGTTTACCAGGGCATTGGCATGGATGAGATCGCCAATGTTTATATGAAGCCTATGATGGACAACATCGAACAGCAACTCCTGCAGGCACAGCAGAGCAAGCTGCGAGGAATCGATTCTCTCCCGCCGGATGTACAGCAGCAGGTCAGGGCATACGTGAACGAAGTTACCCAACAAGATATGCCCCAGGCAAAACTGGCAGCCACCAACTATGGACAGTACAAGCGTGAGATGGCACTGCTGAACTACCAGAAGCGATACGGATTTGATGATTACCTGAATATGGTCTTCCCTTACCAATTCTGGTATACCCGAATGTTCCTTAATTCAGCTATGCGCATAATAGACAAGCCCGCCTGGTATGCCTTCTATGCCCGGCTACGGGATACACAAAACAAGATGGCGGTCAATGGTATGCCAAGCCGACTTGAAGGAAAAACACGCCTGCCAATGCCGTGGATGGACAAATGGATGGGTGGCGGATTATGGATAGATCCATATCGAGAGTTATTTCCATTTGAACAGATATTCGGTCAAGCATTCGACCAAGCTAACCGTATGAACGATGATATAAGCTGGGAAGCCCAGAGTATCCTGTACACCTGGAAAGACGATGAAACTATCAGTGATGTAGAATTCCAGGAAGCCATCAAGAACCACACCGGAAAGGTCTGGGAAGCAGCGTACGCACAGGCGAAGGCAACCGTGGGAAGTGAAGTAGAAAGCCCAATGAATATTGCCCAGATGATGATGACTCCAGCTCTGTGGTTACAATTGCCCTATTATTGGCGTAGAGGAGAGATGGAAAAGCTATCCGTCATGCCAATCACCAAGACCGCAAGAGGTCTCGAAAGCGCACTGACAGACACCATCCTGGAACCGCTCGGAAGATTGATCGGAATGGTGGCTGTCCCGGAAGAAGCCCTGCGAAAGCAACTTGGTTTATCAATTTATGGGGAATGGGGAGAATTCAAGATCAATCGGCAACTGGCAAATATGACCGCTGAAGGCATAATCACGCCTGATCAGGCATTGACCGCTATGTCAGAAAGGGGTGGCAACCCAGCATATGAGGTCGCCAGCAAGAGAGTCGGCAAAGAAGAAGAAATGAAAACTCCCCTGGCGCCCATGATAGAAGCCCTGAAGAACAAATCTGGCATCAGCGGATTCATTAGCTCACTATTCGCAATATTCGGCGGAGACCTATTCCCAGAAGGAGAACTGGAGCTGCGCAACCTGAAAGTTAAATATAATGATGCCATTGCAGCATTTAAACGTGGAGATACCAAGGCAATCGAACGGTTCTTCGATGAAAACCCAGAATATAAAACACGCCTGGCTATGAACCAGACACCCCAGGAAATCCTGCGCAACCAACTAATCAGTATCATCTGGGATCAATACGGAAAGCTGGCAAAGCCAAACCGAAGTTTGTTGGCGGATACCCTTGGCAACACATTTAAAGTAGCATTCCTGAATAAAGAAACACGATCATATGACTCAATCCCGACCGGCTCTCTGGTTCTTTGGGCAAGAGTACTTGGTGCAGAAGTACCACAAACAAAGGAGACCGCAGCAGTCAATGCAATACCACCAGAGCAACTTATTCAGGTACCACAATGGCAACCGGAGATCGCTGGCAAAATTGAGCTTTATCAGAAACAGAGAAATCACATGTTCCCCCTTTATTATCCGCTCCAGCAGCAAT